>CETH01174437.1_pt1 | contig 15708 bp, 20 predicted proteins | sample 361461 | NCBI WGS metagenome assembly CETH01 (sample SAMEA2622695, study PRJEB7988) | marine metagenome | isolation source: saline water (ENVO:00002010), including
TGCGTCGATTCCTGTACTGTGGTGCGAGAGCCCACGGGAACGTTCGTCGTTGTGCCTTTTTCTTTCACCCCAGGGCGTCTCACTCAGGTGAGGCGCCCCGGACCCCGCAACATCAGTAACAATCACAAGTCCGAGAACGGTCAGGAATTTGAGGGATCGACATGGGCATCTCCACAGGAGACATTCTGGGACACAGCCAGGTGGGTGTTTACCTGTCGGTCGTTGGCGATGTTTTGTTCCACCCCCACTCGCTTGGAGAAGAAGCAATTCACGATTTGAAATCCGCATTCGATTTGGAAATGCACCCTTTCATGGTAGGGGGCTCCTCTCTGATAGGAAGCCTACTGAAGGGCAATAGAAAGGGAATCGCTGTCGCTGACATAGCTACTGAAGATGAACTAGATGAACTAACTAGCTTCGGGGACGTAGTTGTAATGCAAAGTGGTGTTAACGCTGCAGGCAATCTGGTCGAATGCAATGAAATCGGAGCTGTCGTTAGCCCAGTAATTCCTCCCGGTCCAAATGGTTTGGAAATGATTGGAGAGGTATTGGGTGTAAATGCAGTCAGGAGTAAGGTGGCTGGTCACGACACGGTTGGTAGCATGCTGGTAGCAAATTCGAATGGGGTCCTGTCTCACCCAGATATTTCATCAGAAGAGGCGAGCGTTATTCAGGATGCCCTGGGAGTCCCACTGATGGTCGGTACCGTAAGTTTCGGTTCCCCCTTCGTGGGTGCCGGATGTACAGCCAGTGATAACCACGCAATGGTCGGGGAAGGCTCGACAGGGCCCGAACTGAACAGGATAGAAGACGCTCTTGGCCTGATCTAGTCATATTGCAGTTGGCGCAACATGATCATCGCCCTTGCCGTCCGTTTTTCTGACCCTATTCCAAACCGACTTCATAAGCTCGTTGTGGTGCTCCTCACAGTAGTGAAACCTCTTGTAAGCCTCTCTAAATGAGTATGCCTTATTCCCCGTGGCAACAAGGAAACCTTCGGGAGAAAGACGACTAATTATTGTCCCCTCGACCTTGCAATCTTGGTAGTCACAGTTCGGCACGTGTCTTCCTCCCTCTCCTCATTATTCAAACTCTCTGTTTCCTCTAATCTCCCATTGGTTCAATGACGACAAGTGGAGCATTCGCTTCTATCGTCTCCCCTGGTGAACAATTCAGTTCGGTAATAGTGCCTCCCACAGGTGCCTGAATCTCATTCTGCATCTTCATCGCTTCCAGAACCATGAGTACGTCCCCTTCCTTTACCTCGTCCCCGACCGACTGGCTAATGGAAACAATTTTGCCCGGTATTGGCGATGAGACAACGCCTGAAACGACTCCCTTTCTACTGCCTCTTGGCTTCCTTGTTGCCTTGCTCTGATTGCCCCCATCATCCAATTCTATGGAGAATGTCCTGCCCCCTACTACGACTTCCCAAATTCCCCCCTCCCTTCCTATCAGGACTTCGAATTCCTCTCCATCCACAGTGATCTTTCTCTTTTCAGACATCTAATCACCTAGTTGTGCTTCGCCTGCTCCTAGCACGGAAGAGATTCCTCCTGCCAATCAGAACCCTACGATGATCCATCGACCAAGGGTTCCCTCTCCCTCTCGACGATGAAGCAGAGATTGAATCGCCTTCGCTTGCCGATGATAATACTGCTACAATTGCGACAGAGAGAAGCTTCTCTTCATCAATTTCGGATGTCATTTCTAGACCTCAGAGTGGTATATTTCCATGCTTACGAGCGGGACGTATTTCTTCCTTCTCAAGTAGTGCACCGAGTGCCTTGGCCATGACCTTTCGAGTCTCTTTCGGTTGAATCACGTCATCCAAGTAACCTAGTGCAGCTGCTCTGTACGGATTGGCAAATGTATCAGTATAGTCATCGACTAGTCTTTCCCTCTCCTGCTCAGGGTTTCCGGACGATTCAATCCTCCTCCTGTGGATTATCTGTACTGCGCCGTCAGCGCCCATTACCGCTAATTGTGCAGTAGGCCAACCAACGTTGTAATCTCCTCGAATGTGCTTTGATGACATTACATCATAGGCGCCCCCATACGCTTTGCGAGTAATCACTGTTAGCTTGGGAACGGTCGCTTCCGCATATGCGTACAATAGCTTGGCCCCATGCCTGATAATTCCGCCCCACTCTTGACTTGCTCCGGGAAGGAAGCCGGGAACATCAACAAATGTCAGTAGTGGTATGTTGAATGCATCGCAGAATCTAACGAATCTGGCTGCCTTCACAGATGCATCTATGTCCAAACATCCAGCTAGAACTTCAGGCTGATTCGCCACAACCCCTATCGTGTGCCCCCCTAGTCTCCCAAAACCAATCACGATATTTCTCGCAAAGTCCTGTTGAACTTCAAGGAAAGAACCGTCATCAACAACCTCGGTAATCGCAGTCATGATATCATACGGTTTTTTGGGATCGTCAGGAACAAGCGACTGTAACTCATCGCTCTCCCTATCTACGGGGTCGGAAGTAGGGGTCGGAACGGGCTTCTCTAGGTTGTTTGAAGGCAGAAGTCCGACTAACTCTCTAACCAAATCGATGGCCTCTTGGTCGTCTTCCGTGGTGAAGTGTGTAACTCCGGACCTACTGGCATGGGTGTTGGCACCACCCAAGTCTTCGAAGCTTACTTCCTCATTAGTCACAGTTTTGATCACTTCAGGCCCGGTGATGAACATGTGCGACGTCTTGTCCACCATTACAACAAAGTCTGTTATTGCAGGAGAATATACCGCGCCACCCGCACAAGGCCCCATTATGACAGAAATCTGAGGAATAACGCCGCTAGCTCGGACATTTCTGAAGAAAATCTCGGCATAGGAGCCTAGACTAGCGACACCTTCCTGAATTCTAGCACCGCCACTATCATTCAATCCTATTACCGGAGAGCCGGTTTTCAGTGCCATATCCAATATCTTACATATTTTCAGGCCATGCATCTCACCAAGAGAGCCGCCATATACAGTGAAATCCTGGGCAAAACAGTATACCGTCCTCCCATCTATGGTACCGTGACCACAAACAACACCATCTCCAGGAATTATGTTTCTGTCCATGTCAAAATCCCTGCACCTGTGCTCTACCAATGGATCGACTTCCATGAACGAGCCATCGTCCAGTAGCTGGTCCAACCTCTCTCTAGCAGTCATCTTGCCCTTGGAATGCTGAGCCGAAATTCTAGCTTGACCACCCCCGGCTTCCGCCTGGGCTTTTCTCCGCCTGAGGTCCTCGATACGGGCTTCGTCGATGGTCATTACAGAGTCGTTACGAAGAAGGCCGTCAATATGCCTTCCTGAATGAAGTAGTGCAAATCATCGATACTGCGGTTGCTTGAAGACGTGTCGCCAACTCGCGTATGTGGGGGCAGTATGAGAATAGTCATCGCAAAACCGGGTCTCGATGGCCATGACAGGGGTGCCAAAGTAATAGCTCGAGCACTGAGGGACGGCGGTCACGAGGTAGTTTACACTGGCCTTCGCAGGACTCCCTCTGAAATCATCAGAATTGTGACTGACGAAGATGCAACAGCCCTCGGCCTTTCGACGCTCTCTGGGGCTCACGACGTTCTGATACCCAAGATTTGTGACGGGCTCCGTGAAGAAGGAATGGGGGATGTAGTGGTTTTCGCTGGAGGAATTATTCCGGATAGGGACCGGGAGTCTGTCTTTAATCATGGAGTTAGGGCAATTTTTGGTCCGGGAACTAGGACCGATGAGATACTTGATTTCCTCAATGAGTGTTCTGAAAGATCGGAAAATGAAGAACCGATAGGTGTCGGCCAGAATTCGGGATGGCGTTGGGAGTGAAATCTTCCATGGATCTCCTTAAATCTGCAAAATCAGGAGACCGCAGGTCCTTAGCAAGGCTTCTCACATTGGTCGAAGAAGGTGAAAAATTAGAACTTCCTGATGTCAAACCTTGGACATTGGGAGTCACTGGCCCCCCGGGAGTCGGCAAATCAACGCTAATCGGACGAATGGTGGGACACTGGAAGGATAGTGGTGAGAAGGTTGCAGTACTGGCAGTGGATCCGTCTTCTCCTCGTAGCGGAGGGGCTCTTCTAGCTGACAGAATGAGGATGGAGTCAACGGACTCGGGGGACTCGGTATTTTTCAGATCCCTAGCGACACGAGGCCATCCTGGAGGGGTCTCCTATCTGATGTCGCCAATGATTGATTTACTTTCATTCTGCGGATGGTCTAGAATTATTATTGAGACTGTTGGATCGGGTCAGGCTGAAACAAGGATAGTGGCCTTCGCAGACAGGGTTTTGATGGTCGATGGTCCAGACAGGGGGGACATAGTGCAGGCTGAGAAGGCAGGGATAATTGAGCTAGCTGACATCATTGCCGTGAATAAATCGGACAAGCCAGGCGCATCAAGGGCAGCGGACTCCATCAGGGCTTCACTCGATTTGGCAGGAAATATCAACTCTCCAGAAGTTCACTTGGTGTCAGCACAGAATTCTGTCGGGATCGAGGGACTCGTTTCTGCGATAGAGACTTGCTCTTCACCCGATTGGAGAAATAGGCTCAGAATCACTGAGAGGCTATTGTCCATGTGGGACTCACGGCTGATTCTATCAGACGGTCTGGATACTGCTCTGGACGAATTAGAAACCGGAAGTATAACACTCGAAGAGGCACTGGATAGGCTGCAGGGAATTAGTAGGTGATTGTTTGTCTGAATCAGAAGTCCCATTCGACATAGATCATGTCGACCACTCGATAGGGGGATTTGGCGGTCACGCCTTTAGAAGGGCCACTCATGTTTCGATGTCAGCAATTCCAGTAATTTACTACTCAAGTGGGGAACAATTAGGAGACTACTTTTCTCTCTCCCCGAGAGAGCTAGTCAGTGTTATTGTGATTTCCATACTGCTTATCGAGTTAATTAGACTAAGATGGGGAATAGTAGTAATTGGTCAGAGGGAGTACGAGTCTTCCCAGATTTCCGCATTTGCATGGGGGGGGATAGCTGTCGCACTAGCCTTACTGGTGGCACCAGAGGGCGATGGAAGCGGAATTGAAAAAGGACTATTCGGCATCCCACTGATTTTCGGTCTGACATTCGTGGATCCTGTGATGGGAGAGGTCAAGCGGACTAAGAAGGACCTCAAATCAGCCATTGTGGCCGGCGCATTAGTTTCTTTTACGGTTTGGGTGGGCTGCCACTTCTGGCTAGGCACTCCCCTAATCGCCTCCTTGCTGTTGGCCCCCCTGACCGTTCTTGGTGAACTCCCCTCTCTGAAGTATATCGATGATAATGCAACCATGGTACTCATACCCCTGGCCGCACTGGTAATCATGTCCCCCTTCTTGTGATCGCCCGGGTTATGTTTACATCAGGGGTCGTTTTGGCAATGACAATGGTTGATTTGACAGAACACGAAAGTAGGATTTTTAACCTAATCAAAGAAAAACCAGAAATCCTAAGCTCGAAGGAAGCAAGAACGAAAATAGCCAGTGATATAGGGATGTCAGAAAAAACCCTTCGTAACAGAATTGGCGATCTTAGGAGATATGGCTTACTCAATGAAACCAGTAGAAAACAGGAAAGTAAAACACCAAGCATAACCCAATCAGGCAGTAATGAGCTCAATCAGTCTACATACGTGATGGCATGGGTAATCGCATCAGTTGCATCACTTGCCATTTTTGTTGTCTACTTCTGACTCATTTAAAATCCAGATTTACGCCTTCTGACTCTAGTAATTCCATCTTACGAAGGGACCCTCCAGGGCCGCTATATCCGCCTAACTTTCCATCAGAACGAATTACCCTGTGACATGGTATGTCGGGCGCGTATGGATTACTGGAACATGCATTAGCAACTGCTCTCGAAGAGCTGGGCTTTCCTATCGAATCGGCTATTTCCTTGTACGACCTAGTCTCCCCATAAGGAATTTCTAACAACTCCCTCCAAACCAATTTCTGGAATTCGGTACCAATCGAGAATTTCCCTTCCCAATCATTCGACATCTTCCACTTCCGCCGTCTCTTCTTCGCCAAATGAATCTTCCATTCCCACAATTTCGTAATTTGAAGGAAAAAGTGCAATGGCGACCCCTGCGATCATTGAGCCGAGTCCAAGAAGGAATTGACCCGTTATCATAAGTTCCAGTGCGATCGCGCACAGGATAAGTCCACCAAGGTTCGAAACCCATACCAGATTCTTGAATGTGGAAAGAGATACCCCTGTGGTTCTATCAGTTCTCCTAGGGCCGAATTCGGCACCAAATCTAATTGGATCGTCGCTAGCCATTCGTTCACCTGTCAATCATCAATATGGCATCTGTTGGACAAGATAGGACACATAGCTGACACCCGGTGCACTCGTCTCTGATAATTCTGGCCTTTCTGTTTACATCGACGTCCATGATGGGACTAGCTAATGGCGTGTCATACAGCTCTATGGCATCGTCATCACACACTATTGTGCATTGGTTACATCCTATGCATAGCTCTTCCTTGACCCAAGCCACAGCAGACTCCCCGCCCTTCAGCTTTGCCTGGTCTTCAGCCCTCATCGCATCGAGCATTATCCTGATCCTCTTTTGCTGAGAGGCCCTTCTCGCCTCAAGATCTGGGATGCCTGTCACAACTACACCTCTAGGCCATTGTTCTCAAATATTCGCTTAACTAGCCTTGCCAGACTGGACTTGCCTGGCTAGGAAACTTACAACATCAAGTATCTCAAAATCATGCCTCGGATCGCCTTCAAACTTCAGGCATTCGAAGTGAGAAACGCACTTGGGGCAAGATGTTAGCATTATATCAGCCCCAGCCGCATTAACTTCGTCGAACCTCTGGACCCTAAGTGCGCGGCTGTTCTCGTTGCAACTCATCATACTAGAAACGCCACAGCACAGAGCGTCCTCTCCGTGATGCTCCATCTCCACGAGGTTCACCCCATCTACGCTTGATATCAGGTCTCTCGGTTGGTCATAGATGTTCATCTGTCTACCGAGCCTGCAAGGGTCGTGGAATGTAACTGTGACGTCATCCTCAGTCTTCAGGCCCATGTCAAATCCGTTCTCGATCAGGAATTCGGTGGTGTGCATAACCTTCATTTCATCGAGTTCGTAGTCTAGTGCAAATGTCCTGAAGCATTCAGCACAGGAGGTAACTAGGGTGTCCACGCCACTCTCACCGAGCTTCTTTTGGTTGTAGGCCTTGAGCTTCTCGAATACTTCTGTCATGCCCTGCCACTTTTGATCATGCCCACAGCACTTCAGGAAGTCCCTGCCTAGATACGTCACCTCCTCTCCCATTTCTTCGAATAAAGTGAAGGCAGAGGTTGTCGCATCTCCCAGATTCATCGTGCCCTCATTGACATGGCTGAATATCATCTCCTGATCAAGATAGTCAACACAGCCAGGGTAGTATCCGATATTGGAGTCGATTGGATAGTCCTCGACGGAAACAAAGTCTGCATCGGCATCCTCTTCCGCCTCAGCGGCAAGAACTGCTTGTAGCACTGTGTGTGGTATCTCTGAAGCGGGAGGTCCCCCTACAATCATATTTCTCCTAATATCGACATAGGAGTCGTAGTCGACCAACTGAGGACACGCATTTGTGCAAGCCGAGCATGTTAGACATGAGTATAGGGGAACCCCATCGTCCTCGTTATTCCAGGTGTTGTAAATGATGTTCAGCTTGTCTCCAGCATTGAATAGCCTAACTGGGCAAGCATCGTCGCACAAGTCACATCCGTAGCACTTGTTCATCTCATATTCGTATCCCCTGGCCATGCTACGCATCAGCATAAATACAATCGCACCGACTCCTAAACACGGTATGAACATCGAGTAAATCAGCTTGGCATCAAGGCTCTTCGGATTCTTGTGATATGTCGGATTCTTGACCGACATCTCCGAAAGTTGGGTCGAATCTAGATCACTCAATGAACGAACCAGTACAGTACCGTCGTCATCCAAGAGAAGTGGCTGGTATGCTATGGCGGAGAAGCTAGTTATCACCTCTACACTCTCATTCATTCCAGTTGTGGACGCTGAGAAAGCTATCTTGTATGTAGATCCCGAATCAACGTAGACTGTGGAGGATTCGCAAGAACCACCATCATTCTCCCAAATAACGCTGCCACTCGAATCGGTCAGAAGCAGGCTTTGGGTATGGTCGCCAACGTTCCTAACCGTGGTCCTGAATAGACAACTAACGTCAATGGGGACAGAGGCAACGCCCAGGTCCTCCACTTCGAATGTAATCGCCTCATCATAACCAACCTCTCCCATCTCAGAATTACCAAAGTATCTGGAGTCACCCTCTGCCGAGTTTCTACCGGTTTCTGAATCAGCATGCCCATTGGCCCCCGAATAGTCAATCAAGTACAGTTTGGTAGGCTGGTAGAGCCCCCAATCTACCCAATTCTCGGCTGGAATCACACACCAGTCATCAGGATCTTCCTCACCACTCAGTCCGGACCATGCTGCTAGATACGAGCTTTCGCCGTATAGGAGACACTCATCCTCCCAAACTTCCCAGACGTTCCCCTGCTCTATGTGGACAAGGGTGTCAGAAGGCTGCCCCCTCATGCCATCTAGATCTTCCACATCATCCATGGCACCTAGGCCACCATAGTCCCAGAAGCCGCCTTCGTATATCGGCCACGTTACAACGGATATCAGCACCGCTGCAAACAGGGATCCTACCGCGACCTGCCTGCCTATCCGTGGAGTGACCCTGGAACCCACTGAGTTGAGAAGGAATTTCCTAAGGGGGAAGAAGATAATCGCGAATAAGAAAATTCCAGTAAGTATCCACGGAATAGCGTTGAATACCTCGGCAGACCAAGGCGACTGCCGTCCACACAAAAATTCTCCATGGGAACCCACAAAGCAGAAATCAGAACGATCCTTTGCATAGAGGTCTAGGAATATGTTGATCGAGAATACCGAGATGAACCAAACGTGGGCTAGGTAAACTGCACCTGCAGTGGCGAACCAAGGATCCTCAACGCCTCTCTTCTCCCTACCGGGGAGGAAGGGGGGAAGGGCTAGGATCCCAACTGGAAGCCCGGTGATCGCTGCCCCCCACCATGCCGAGTTCCAGTTGATCACAGGTGAGCCGAAGAACTCCCCGATAGGGCCAGCTGGAATTACGAATTGAGGAAGGTACTCCCCCCATCTCAGGTACCCATAAGAGAAGAGAACATACCAGTCCGGGAAAACGAATCCAGCCTGGGCAAATGGATCGGCCGCACTGTGCAGAGGTGGAGGTATCAACCATGAGTAGAATGCAATCACCATGACTATGGATGCAAGGATGATCGTGTCTCTCAAGACCTCCGTAGGCCAGAATGGGTGTCCGATGAATGTCCTAGTCCTTTCTGTTTCGGCCTCGAGCAGTTTGTCGCGCTCGCTGATATATGTGTCAGCAATCCTCCCAAACCTCTCTACAATTCCCATGATGATACCTCAATGCGGTTCCGCTATCCCCTGGGCCCAAACTATGAACAGGTGAGCAAGAATTAGTGCGGTAACCACTACTGGCAGAATGAAAACGTGTAGGAAGTACATCCTAGTTACAGTCTGCCCCGAGAGTGAAGTCCCAGCAAACATCGCATTTGCCACCCACTCGCCGATGAGAGGGGTGCTCATGGCCATGTTTATCCCTATCGTTGCAGCCCCGAAAGCCAAACTGTCCCACGGCAGGAGATATCCGGAATAACCAAAGAAAATTGTGAAGAACATCAGTGCTACCCCGATTAGCCAATTCAACTCCCTTGGATTCCTGTAAGCACCAGTGAAGTACACCCTGCACATATGCAGGAAAACGGCTGCAACCATGAAATGAGTAGTCCAGTGGTGAATCGATCGAATGATGTATCCAAATGGTAATTGCGTCATTATGAATTCCATACTGCTGTATGCAGGAGTCGGGTCTCCCTCTCCTCCGGGTACGTAATACAGCCCAAGTACGGTTCCCGTGATGACCAGTATAACGAAAGCAAGGAATGAAATCCCCCCAAGGCAATACAGAGGATACCAATACCAAATAATCCTAAGTTTGTATTTTTCAGCATGGGTCATGGGCATCTGCCTGTGCATCCCATAGTATGCATCCCTGCTCATCCCCCAGTAGTCCTGGATTCTGAATCTGGTGTCCAGCCAAGAAAATGCCCATAGGAAAGTCTTCTCGGCAAGCCCCATGCTGCTCGCACTTGTCTCAACCGCCCTGAGTATGTCTTTGCGAGGCATCTCCTCTCTTTCCTTCCTGAGCGTCAAAGCCACAATGACCACGACTATCGCGATAAATAGCCATAGGAACCAGAATTGAATCATCTTTTCACCTCAGTCACAATATGCATACCAGTCCTTGAAGTCCGGAAGGGCCTCTATCATATCTCCATTTAGAACGAACGGGACCAGGGGCATCCCGACAGGCGCAGGTCCCCCTGTCCTCTTTATTCCGAAGTATTCGAATTGAGCACCATCAGAACGATTCGTGTTTCGGTTTTTCTCTATCACGGTCGGATCGAATCTTGAAGAATGGCAGATACAGAATAGCTTGTTGCCCCCCGAGTCCGTCCCGTTCGGGAACCATTGATCCGCCGTGAACTCATTTGCCACCAGTTGCCACCCTGGAATGCAGCATAAATGGGGGCATCGCGAAAACACGATTATCAGGTTGTCATGTACTCTTAGTGGTTGAAACTGCGGATCGTCATCCATCTCGTAGCCAGACCCGACATACCCGCCGTCAACAGCATATCCATCAAGGAATTGAAATCTTGGCTTGTTTTCCACTAGGGCCACGGTCTTATTTTCTTCATGAGGGACATATATGGCATTGATCGGCAGTCCCGACCACACTCCCTGTGCAGCGGCCATTCCGGTGGAAGAGCTTGAAGCTGCATCCACAAATGACTGGTATGTCATTGGCTCCAGGTGGCTATCACCATACCAGACTGTATCTTCTGCGCCTGTTGGAACCCAGTATCTTACAGCCGAATCACCGCCTGAAGACTCTGCCTGACCCATTAACAAGGACGCGAATCCAACGCTCCCTAGGCTAGCAACTGTGATCACGCCTGCAGCCGTGTTGAACGAGTGCCTCATGAACTCCCTTCTGTCTATGAACGGAACTCCGTCATCAGATTCATGACCACCTTCCCCGAGGGGCCTCAGTTTGAATCTCCTAGCCATAATTACACCTTGTATTGTTTCCACGAATCCGGATCCTTTGGAGGTATGTACTTACCCTTACGATTCTTGACTATGAGTATATCGGGCATTACGTACTTCATGTAGACCATTCCGAGTATGATAACCGTAAGCAAAAGCATCGCCAAGAAGAAGGAAAGTAGTTGCTGATTCCAATGGTTGTAGAGGCCATAAGAAAGGGAGCCGGCCCAGTACAGGGACCATATAATCCCCCAGAGTCCGATTAGAATCACTAGCCAAGAGTCCCCTGAAGGCGAAACACTCGCCCTCACTATAGATCCGGGTGTTGCTTCGTTGAACACCCCGTGGTTTACGGCCGAGTCGTAGGCTTCCTCACTCAGGCTGACCCCCTCCAGTGCTTCCCTCGCGTCTTCGACGCTGATCTCTCCAGAAGCGACCTGCCTGAGCATCTTCAGAACTACATCGTCTTTCATTACTGGTCCCCCCTCCTCTGGTGCTTTATTCGCAATCTGAGCAGATTGCTCCTTCCTTCGTAATGCCTTGAGAAACCATATCTCAGCATCAGTCCACAGAAGATAATCACAATTACGACGGCAGCGAAACCGAGTAGTCCTAACCAGTGAGCCCTCATACCTGCACCCATGTGATGTAGATCTATGCTCTCCTCTGCAGGTGCCGGAGGTTCAATGTCGCCATTCCCTGCGAACACTGTCCTCACTCCTCCATCCTCCCCTTCGTCTATGGTGGCGCTAAGCCTGTTCCATCTATCTAGTTCAGAAGGAACCCCATCACCATTGACCGAATTGCCAGCTAACCATATGTTAACTACACCGGTGTCGGCGGAGGGTGCAGTCCATGTTATGTGCCAGGTCCTATCTGCGGTCTGAGAGCCGGGATCAGTATGGGTAAGTGATTGCTCGTCGTCCTCCCAGTTCTGTACTAGGTTCTCAAATCCTGCTGAACCCCCTAGGGTCCCATCTGAGACTCTCATTGAGAATCCTCCAGTCCCAGAATCAGTATCGATATCCGGTCCTCCAACCACTTGTATTTTCATTTCGTAAGTAGTCCCCGGCTCATACCTGTAGGGGACATCGGTTAGAATCAGAGTCACGGAATTGTCAGGCTCAGCAGAGTGGCATGTACAACCTGCTATTGCAACATCTCCGTCATTGTTTGCATCTCCGCCGACCCCTGTGTGGAAGGCCTGCACTCCCCCTGCTAATAGAAGTGCGACCATGCCCATTACGAACAGCCTTCTAGAGCTAGTAAGAGCGGACCTCATGGTGAACCCTCAACGTATGTGACGAGCCACCTGAAACGAGGCTATTAACGTTCCATGTCGGCAACTTGTAACCCGCCCTCGAAACACATAGTTCGCAGCGTTCCATGTACTCGCCAAACTAATACGGAAAGATTGGTCAGGAAGGCCATGGCGAACCCAAGTTGGCGCAACGTATACCGTCTTTCAGAGGATCAAATCTCACTTCTCGACACAGCAGAGGACATGATTGAGATGATGGATATTTCCGCTGCAGAAGAAATACTCCTTGCAATGCTTGATGAAGATCCAAAATGTGTGCCAGTTCTCAACATCCTTGGGCACATGAATGGAAGACACCTTTCCGACTTTGAGGCTGCTATCGGCTACTACGACAGGGTTCTGGAAATTGAGCCAGATAACGCATGGGCAAGAGACGAGAGGAGAAGATATCAGAGATATTTGTCTTATGATTAGTACACACTAAACACTAGACATACATGGCAGGGTCATGGAGGAGGGCGCCATACTCATTGTCGGCGTCGGCGGCATTGGTTGCATATGGGCGACACAGGCACATTCCCGCTGCCATGAACTCTCAGAACTTCTGTTAATCGATGCGGATGAATCTTCATTCGAAGGCGCAAGTACCGCCAACTGCCTTTTTCTGGATGCAGGGGGCGATGGCAAGGGCTCCGCGGCACTCCCAATGATGGCAACACACAGGCTCAGGGAGGGACTAGATTCCGTTATGCCTCTCATTGAGAAGGCCGAAATAATGTTGATACTAACTGGTCTGGGGGGCGGAATGGGCTCAGGAGCCTCGTCCGAAATAGCATCGGTCGCAAAACAGAGGGGCTGCCTAGTCCTATCGATAGCGGGTTTGCCATTCGCTGAACAACCCCTGAGGTGTTCAATAGCCAACGAAGCAATTTCCAGTTTGGATTCCAATTCCCATGTCTGCATCAGGGTGAGCATGGAAAGACTGGCGTGGCAAGCCAGAAAGCGCAAGACAGATTGGATTACTGGCTCCGGTTGGATAGAGGAACTGATAGAGGGCCTCGTAACTACAATTGCCGAAGTAGGAACAATAAACCTCGATTTGATGGACATGAGGTCAATAATCGAGAAGCCCGGAGACGCGACTCTGATTGTCGGAACTGGAACTACTGAAATCCCAGACTCAGTCGTGGAAATGGCACGGAACTCGCCACTCTCAGAAATGGAAATAGCTGGGGCTAAAGGCTGCCTAGTTCAACTCGAGGGTGGCCCTGACATGACACTATCACACCTCGATCAAATAACGGACGCCTTCGTTTCCTCGATGGATCCGGACTGCCAGGTGATCATGGGCGCAAGAACTAGTGATGACATGGTCGGCAAACTGAGGCTTGTTGCTGTTGTTAGTGGGCTTTAACATAGACAACACCCCATTATGCGTTAAGTGGATGCCCCCTCCGGCGGCATGTGAGCAAGCTAGGCAAGGCCTCTAGAGGTAAACACAGGTGGATAGGATTCAAGCTCGAAGAGCCACACCCCTCGAGGGACTCCATCAAAGTGACTCTAGGTGAATTGCTAGGCGACGCACGTTGGAGGCTGTTCGATGCAATGAGCTCCGAAAACCAGTCTCTTTGTGTTATTAGAGTCAATTTGTCCGATTGCGAACAGGTCGTTTCGGACCTGAACTCACACCCCTCTATATTCACCTTGACCAAGTCCGGAAAAATCCGCCTAGTTAGGAAAAGATTGGGTCTTGAGAAGCCGGCTAGGAGTCGCTAGGGAAATGCCACACAAGACCGTCCAAATCGGTCATTACCGAAACCTCGCCAGCGTTTTCAACAATCAGTCCTCCATCTTCACCCAATCCAACTGGCCTCATGTTGCCAGTTCCAGGTGAGTGGGGATAAGCCCCTTCTGATAGGTGGGATGAAATCCCCTTCCAGGACTGTTGAAGTAGAAACTCAACATCCGGTTTCGGTAGTCCTGGAATCTCTTCAAACATCCCCGACATCGAAGCGTCTAGGATGCGGAAAACATCCTCTGCAGAATGTTCACCGAGAGTTTCCGACCACCCTGAAACCTCCTTACCAGAGACAATTCTGGGGGCCGAGTTGATGCCCACACCTATCCTGATGGTAGACTCGTTACTGGATGATTCCGCAATTATCCCCCCTAGCTTTTGTCCATTTTTGTCTACAAGGTCATTTGGCCATTTTGTCCTGCAACCGATATATTCAGCTATTGCACTACCGACAGAGGTTTGGACTAGTCCGTGATGGATTTTAGACTCATCCTCGATGAATAATTTCCATGTAGCAGCAACATCGCCTTCTTCGAATTGCCAAGATGATCCCCCTCTCCCGCGACCCCTTCTCTGACTTTTTGTGCTAATCCTCTGCCAACCTCGATTTGGGAGCGATTCGGCCTCAGTCATCGTCGAATCGCATTCATCCAATGTAACAGCTCCCACTCCGCCCCCTGGTTTCCAGAATGCAACGGACTCAACTCTCTCCTCCCCCATACGCAAGCTATTGATCACCCTACATGACCAGCCATTTCTAACCCAGTCCCGCTTATCACTGGGGCTTCTGGGGTCGGACCTCATCAGCAGCAACACGATCAAATCATCCCCACCACTAGATTCTACGTGACTCATCAGTTCTGCCGACCACCCTCCATCCGGTATATCTGTCATCGAGGCTTCTTCAATAGGTTCAAGCCTCATCGTTCCGATATCCGGGGGTTCAAGGTAAGGGAGATTCCAAACTAGCAGCTTGGCCTCACTTGGAATTTCCCAACCCGGCTCACCCACGCCTCCTTCTGTAACACTTACTCTTTCTGATTGGCCATGCTCATATACATTCGATATGCTTGTTGCTACCGCATAGGGGTTCACGTCAAATGCAAATACGTCCCATCCCAGCTCAGCTAGAAGTATCGAGAGAACTCCTGATCCACAACCAATCTCAACGGCCGTAGATGCTTCGATATCTAGTGACAAGATGGCTTCTGCTAGGACTTTGGTATCTTCTCTTGGCGGGTATACCGTCTTAGGTACAATTAGTTCCCAAGCCCCTCCTCCCTCGACTTTAAATTCGACGATCCTAGAATTAATTATTGAATCGTTGGAAGTATCGGGATTTTTCATCTCGCCTCACCTAAATCCCACAAACCTTTATTCGCACAAGCCCCAACTTCGCTTTGCCTCCCAAACCCCCTAGGGTGGCTCAGCCGGTCGCGGGCTAGCAGTGCCTTTGCCGGTAGGTTCAAAAATACCCCTACGGTCC
>CETH01032128.1_pt1 | contig 15707 bp, 11 predicted proteins | sample 361461 | NCBI WGS metagenome assembly CETH01 (sample SAMEA2622695, study PRJEB7988) | marine metagenome | isolation source: saline water (ENVO:00002010), including
CAAAAATTCTATCTTTCCTTCATCTCTCAAGGTTTTTCGGTATTCAACTTCAATATTTTCTTCTGCCGGAACAGCGATAAGTACTATTTTTCCTGATAATCCTTTTAATACTTCTGGGTCATTAAAACTCTGTCCAACAGCTATCATCTGAGCTATCTGTGTATGATGGCCGCATGCATGAGCTGCATTTGTTTCTTGATCAGCATGTGGGTGTCCTAAAACTATTAAGGAATCAAGTTCTCCCATCACACATACAGTCGGACCAGGCCTGCCAGTGTCAATAACGGTTTTCAATCCAGTCAGTGAAACTTTTTCAATATTTGAAAATCCATATTTGTTAAGTTGTGTTTCAGCATATCTCGAAGTTTTAAATTCTCTATACCCTGGTTCTGGCATTTCAAGTATATCTTTTGCAATTCCAATCAAATCTTCAGCATTACTATCTATATTAGATTCTATTTTTTTCTTTATATCTTCTATGCCCATTGTAATAATTACCTTTTGAATTTTTTGTGATTTAATAATAAATTAAATAAAAAAAAAGAGGAACCTATAAGATTCCTCTTTTTTTAAAAGTATTTATAGTTTAGAAATTATGGACTTAAGAATTGACCTGTAGAGGTGATTTTACCATCTTTAATTTCCCATACTTCAATAGTGTTGTTAACGTCTCCGTTTGCATCAATTTCCTGAGAACCTGCTGCTCCTTCATAGTTAATGTCATCGCCTTTTTTCAAAAGACTAACAGCTCTTTTAACATCGCTAGGTTCAATATTTGGATCAGCATCTCCGTCATCACCTGCAATTATTGGTAGGCAAGTTTTGATACTATCGCAAAGAGAACCATTTTCAGCTGCAACAGCTGCTAATCCTAGCATAAGAGTTGCATCAAATGTTTCAGCTATGAATGGATCAGTTGGCATATTACCATTATTTGCATCTTTATATAAAGATTCAAATTGGCTTTTCGCAGGACTCCCTTTTGCTCCAGGAGCTGTACCAATCATACCATCAAAATAATTTGCACCATGAACTTTAGTCATAGCATCAAACATATCTTGAGCTTTGGTGCCATCAACAAACATAAATTTAGAGGCATGGCCACCTTCAATAGCTTCTCTGATATATATTTGTGCAGTGACAGGGTATGTCATCGCTAGCAATACATCAGGTTTGCCATCTGTTGCTTTTTTGACTTCGGATAAATAACTAGTTTGTCCGGGTTCAATTGGAACCATCGCAGTAATTGTACCGCCCAATGCCTTAAACGCATCGCCAAACATACCAGCTAAACCTTCACCATAAGGGTTATTTATATATAAACCACCAGCAGATCTGATTCCACTATCATAAGCTACTTTCGCTAATACTACACCCTGAGCCGCATCGGATACAGTTGATCTGAATACAGTATTGTTATCATCCATAGTAGTAATAGCTGGTGAAGTAGAAGCAGGTGACATAATTGGAACATCTTTAGGTATAGTTACTGCAGTAGCAGTAGCCATTGTTACTCCACTTGATAATGAGCCTACAATTGCATGAACACCTTCAACATCAATTAATCTTGTAGCTTCTGCTATAGATTTTTGATTTGCAGTTCCTGAATCGCCAGGTACTTTTACTATATCCACACCGGCATCGGTTAATAATTGAATAGCAAGATCAGCTCCTACTTCCATAGGTGGGCCATAGTTACCAAGATCTCCAGTTTTATCTAAAAGTGTACCAATTTTAATTGTTTCTCCTCCTTGGCACCCAAACATAAGAAGGGTAGCCATTAGGCCAAACATAAATGGTAAAGATAGAATTTTTTTCATCTTTTCCTCCAATAGAGTAATACATTAATTCGCAAATTATAACATTTGTCAGATAAATTACAAGAAGAATTTTACATGAATTCAGATACAGATTTTAAATGCTTATATAAATCTACCAAATTAAGTGTGTCTTTTTCCGCGTATTTTAATAAATCCAGTTCTATCTGCTTTCTTTGATCAGAGTTGATATTATTTGTTATTAAGTCAATTAATACTCTAGAAGCATCATCTCCTGAATTAACAAATTCTAAATCATACATGTTTTCTTTGGTTAAAATTTTTGAAACTGATTTTAAAGAAAAACTGCCTTTAAACTTGGGGTGGTAATAATTATTTTTTGTTATTTTTAATAAATCTACACATCTATTTATTATTAAATCAATTTTGTGTTTATATTCAGGAAACATGATTGCAATGTTTTTGAAAATTCTAATTTCAAAATCAGAATAAATAAATATTGAGCCTGAATCTCCAACAGATTCAATCAATTTTTCAATAAATTCTCTCCTTGGATCTTCACCTGTAAATTTATAATATCGATCATAATAAATTTTATTTTCATACATTCCTTGGATCTGCACTTTAGATTGTTTTTCACTATGCAAAGACCACATACATGGAATTGGTTCAAATGGCTTGGTACCAGCAAAAATTTTATATGGAGATATAATTGTTTCAAAATCCAAAAAATACAGCGGATATTTAAATGAATTTATAATGCTTTTCAATTCACAACTTACAAATTCTTTAGAATTTTTGACAGATTTAATTATTCTTTGTTGTAAAGGGGTAAAATATTCGAGATCAGGTAATTTTTTTATATCTGTTATATTCAAATCCAACAAATTTTCTTTTAGATCCTTACTTTGGTTGGGAATTTGCTCTACATGGAAATCAGGTAAATTTGTTCTACAATTATCAAAATAATCGCATTGGTACGGAGATTTACAGTGCGATCCTATTTTAGTGTTGGGAAGACTGTTTGATAAGATTCTTTTATTAATTTGAGAGATATTAAATTCGATTTCATTTAAATTTAAAGAGTCAACTTTTTCAGTACAATCAACAAAGTTCAAATATTGTTCTAAATCTGGGAGATCTTCAGTAAATTGATAATCTTTATTAATTAATATCAAGTGTGATCTAATTTCATTGTCAAAAAACTTATTTAACAAATATTTTTGAAGATTTAATTCTTTAATATAATTTTTCTTGGGGTAGATTGCTGGTTTAATAATAAACAATTGAATTATATTATTTTCAAATAATATAGCATCAAAATGTAAACTTAACTCTTCATTTTCAAGCTTGAAATCTAATGAATAAAATGAATTGTTAGATTTAATGTAAGAAATAATATCAATTTTGTTGGTTAATTTGGGATATAAATTTTTATATTTTTTATCAAAAATCTCAAATGTATAATTTAATAATTGTTGCCTGTTATTAGGCCTGGTATTTCTAGATTTTTTTTCTAAATTCAGATCAAAATATAATTTTTTATCACACTGGATCCATGAGAAATACTTAGATTTATTTATTTTAGTTAAATTCAAAATTTTAGATTGGGGGCTTGAGCGGGAAAACACTCACGTTAAACAACGAGGTTTTCAAGAATGTTCACTCAAGCCCTGTTACATGTAAATAACTAAAATCGTACCAAAAAAATTTACGTAGTGGTAGTATAATTTATTTAATTATAAATATTAGTAGGAATAAATTGCCAAATACATTTGGAAAATCATATAAAATCACTACTTGGGGCGAATCACATGGTGAAGCAGTTGGTGTAACTATAGATGGATGCCCTCCAGGAATTACTATTTCAAACGAAGACATACAATTTGAATTAAATAGAAGAAAACCGGGACAAAGTGAAATTACTACACAGAGAAAAGAAAATGATAAAGCTGAGATATTATCAGGGTTATTTGAAGGTAAGACTTTAGGTTCTCCAATACATATATCAGTATCTAACACAGATGCCAAAAGTAAAGATTACGATGCACTTAAATCCCTTTATAGACCATCTCATGCAGATTACACGTATGATATTAAATATGGGATTAGAAACTGGAAAGGTGGTGGCAGAGCAAGTGCTAGAGAAACAATAGGAAGAGTAGCTGCTGGTGCATTGGCAAAAAAAATACTAGAACAAAAATATAACATACAAATCGTAGGATATGTGAAGTCTATCCAAAACTTGGAAGCAAATGTCAATACTGACAAAGTAAATATATCAGATGTTGAGCAAAACATAGTAAGATGCCCCGATCAAGATATTGCCAAAAAAATGATTGATAAAATAAAAGAAATCAGAAAACTAGGTGATTCATTAGGAGGGGTAGTGGAACTTGTGTGCAGAAATGTTCCTCCAGGATTAGGCGAACCAGTTTTTGATAAATTAGAAGCAGATCTTGGTAAAGCCGTACTTTCTTTACCTGCCTGCAAAGGATTTGAAATTGGTTCGGGATTTAAAGGAACCTTAATGAAGGGATCAGACCATAATGATGAATTTTATAATGATAATGGAAAAATCAGAACTAAAACTAATAATAGCGGAGGAATTCAGGGCGGAATTTCTAATGGTGAAAATATTATATTAAAAGCTGCATTTAAACCAACCGGAACTATTATACAAAAACAAAACACAGTCACTGACAGAGGAAAAGAAATAGAATTCGGTGGGAGGGGACGCCATGACCCTTGTGTTTTACCTAGGGCAGTGCCGATGGTTGAATCTATGGTTGCTATTGTATTATTAGATCATGCGTTAAGACATAATGCGCAAAATAATTTTATTGACTAAATTACTGGAGCTGTTCCTCCGTCCACATTTATTGCTGTCCCTGTAACATAGCTTGCTTTAGATGAGGCTAAAAAGCACATTACGTCACCAACTTCTTCTGCTTCACCAACCCTGCCTAATGGGATATTTTTACCCATAGATTCCCAATGATCATCCAAAGAATAATCAGGATTCTTAGAATTAATAGCTTCCCATCTAGTTCTATGTTGTCCTGATTTTAATAATCCAACACAAACAGTGTTAACTCTTATATTAAATTCTGCCAACTCTCCCGCCCATGATTTAGTTAAAGAAATTCCCGCGGCTCTTGAAAGTGATGTTGGTTGAGTACCAGGACTAGAAGATTTTCCTCCGGGGGTAGTTGTGTTTAAGATTACTCCATTCTCTGATTTTTTTAAGTATGGAAGGGCAGCCCGAGCACAATAAATTGCTCCATACACCTTTATACCAAAATCTACCTTAAGATCTTCATTTGCCATTTTTTCTAAAGTTGTTGCTGATGATGTGCCTGCATTGTTTATTAGTATATCTATTCCGCCAAATTCTGCATTAACGGCTGAAACCATATCTATTACATCTGACTCAACTGACACATCTGCTGAAATGCCAATGACATTACCATTTGTAATTTGCTTGATTTCGTTTACAGCTAAATCAATTTTTTCTTGATTTCTTGCAATAATTGCAACTTTAGCCCCTTCTTTAGCCAAAGAAATAGCTGCCGCTTTACCAATGCCATCGCTACCTCCTGTAATTATAGCTACTTTATCTGTTAAATTAAGATCCATTTTTCTCTCCTTTCAAATAAGAATTATAAAGTAAGTCAGTTACATACATAATATCAGAATTAATATTTGATTCTTGTATTCCATTTTGTAACTGAATTAAACAACCCGGGTTGGATACAGTAAGTATATCAGCATTTATTGACTTAAATTCTTTCATTTTTTTGTTTAATACTTTTTTAGACCACTCAGGTTGAGTAATCGAATAAGCTCCTCCCGCTCCACAACATATGTTATTTGAAGGTAATTCAACGTACTTAATTCCAGGTATCATTTTTAATAACTCAATAGGAGGATCAATGATTTTTTGTGTATTTATCAAATGACATGCAGGTTGATATGATACAGTTAAATTAATATTGCCTTCAGGTTTAAACGGCAAATTATTATACAAAAATTCATAAATATCCATAGTTTTATCTTTTAACACTAACGCTTTGTTGTAATATGATGAATTTTTATTAAATAGATGATGGTACTCTTTTATTCTAGTACCGCAACCAGCAGATGATATTAAAAGATATTTTGATTCGTTTTGTAAAAAGTTATCAATATTAGTTTTTGCTAGTTTTAATGTCATATCTAAGTCACCATTATGTGAACTTATTGAACCACAACAAACTTCATTATCTAAGACTTCAACATCAAATCCTAAATAATTTAATAAATAAATAGTTTTTCTCATATTGTCGCCATGAATACCGGGCATAACACAGCCTCTAAATAATATAACTTTAAACTTATTATTATTGCTCGAAGGATAATTTCCTGATTTCAATGGAAAGCCATTGATAATGGGGATCATTTTTTCTAGCTCATTAATTTTCTTTGGTAATAATGTATTAAGTTTAATCTTATTTATTAAATGGGAAATTTTTAATTTATTATATATCCTAAAAATAAACGCGTTAAGATTTACAAACCATTTTGAAATTAATAAATTAAGAATGATTTTCAAATTATAACGATAAATAAAAGATTCAGATCGAACTTCATTCATTCCTGTTTTGGTTGCTTCAATTAATAATCCATAATTAACACCTGATGGGCACGCAGGTTCACAAGCCCTACATTGAATGCATCTATCCCAATGAGCAAAAGTGTTTGAATCTGGGATGATTTCTGATTCTATAGTGGCTTTCATCAAATTAATTCTACCTCTTGGAGATTCTAATTCTTGGCCACTAACAAGATATGTAGGACAAGCAGTCAAACAAAATCCACAGTGAACACATTTGTAAACTTCGTCTTTTACATTATCTATATACGATTTTATTGTCATAAAAGTTTACCTGGGCTGAACAAGTTATTTTTATCATAAGTATTCTTAAAAGATTTTGTTAAGATTTTATTTATATTATCAGTACGAGTACCAGACAAATTAAAATTATGTTGAAACGAATTATTCCATTCTATTTGCATACTCATATTATTTTTAATAATGTATAAGTGTAAATTATTAAAATAATCATTAAGATCACTATTATCTTGTATTACTAACAATGCAAATCCAAATATAGGATTAATCATAAAATCATATTTAATTTTTTGTGTTTTAAGATAACTAGCTATTGGAGCAAAAAAGTCATTTTTGTAGGAATTGATTTTAACTAATATTTCATTTTTATTTAATGAATATCCAAAATCATCTATATATTTGTCAGAAAGTATTTCATAAGAAGATAACATATTCTTTTGATAATCGTGATTAATAGAATTTATAATTTTATTTACCACTGAATTTGTACCTACGATATCTAATCCTAATTTATATTTTTTAGTTGAATCAGATGTTTTTATATATAATCTGGGTACATTCCAATTATATAAAACAAACTGTTTACCAAACATCATAGCTTCATTCATGCTATCAAATAACAATTCTACTTTTTTTCGTGTTTTTGGAATTGGATATACTTTAAATGATATTGAATAAATAGGACCAAATGCTCCATATGTCCCGATAAATAATTTATGAACATCGTATCCAGATACATTTTTAACTACACGCCCTCCGGATTGAACATAATCGCCTGAATGATTCAAAAATTCTAATCCAATCACTGAATCTCTTAAATGAATATCGTTAAATCTATATGTACCAGAGTAGCCATACGCTAAACTACCACCAATTGTACTAGACTCATAAAATGGTAGCCTAAAACCCAAAAATTGATTGTTAGTTTTAAGCGTATCTGTTAATTTGCTAATTTGTGTACCGGATTCTACGGTAACTACTAAATCTGAAGGATTATAATCAATAATATTATTGAGTTTAGTTGTATTAATTAAAGTTATATCTTTAGTAAAATCATTACCAAAATTTATTTTGGAGCCTCCTCCGATAAATGACATGGGTGATTTTGATCTGTAAAGTTCTTTAATAGTGTGTTTTAATTCTGATTTGTCAGAAGGCCTAATATTGCTCAAAATTTTATTTTCATTTTGGTTGTTCAATTGCATCACCCATTTCAGGGAAAATTTTACCAGGATTAAAATTATTGTTATTATCAAAAATATTCTTCATATCTTTCATATAATTAATATCATTTTCAGAAAACAATAAGGGCATATATTCCTTTTTCTCATAACCTATACCGTGCTCTCCGCTCAAAACCCCTCCATTTTCAACACAAACTTTCAAAATATCACCTCCTAATGATAGTGCTTTTTGTGTATCTCCTGGTGTTTGTTGATCAAAAATAATACATGGATGCAAATTACCATCCCCTGCATGAAGAACATTGGCCACTACCAAACCGTATTTTGTTGCTAATTTATTTACTTCTGAAAGAACAAAAGAGAGTTTTGTTCTTGGCACAGTTCCGTCAACCAAAAAGTAATTTGGGGCAATTCTTCCTAAAGCACCTAAGACACCTTTCCTAGCTTTCCAAAATAGATCTCTTTCTTTTGTATTTGCTGCTAATTTGATTTCTATTGGATCAAATTCATTTACTATATCTTTTATTAATAATTCTTGCTCTTTTATGTCTTCCTTAAAACCTTCAATTTCAATTAACAATACTGTATCAGAATTTTTAGGAATACCTGCGTTTGTCCCTTCTTCTGCTGCTTTTGATGCTGTACGGTCCATCATTTCAATTGCAGCAGGAATTATGCCAGAACCGATTATTGATGTAGTAGCATTTGCAGCATCATTTATATTCTTAAATGCTACAAGAAAAGTTTGGATTTCTTCCGGCTGTTTTAATAACTTGACTACAACTTTTGTACATATACCAAAAGTTCCTTCAGATCCTATAAACAAACCTCTAAAATCAATCCCTGAACTCTCTTTATTCATTTCTCCAAACCATGTAATCTCACCTGTGGGCAAAACAACTTCTATAGCTAAAATATGATTAGTAGTAACTCCATAAGCAAGGCAATGAGGTCCTCCGGAGTTTTCTGCAATATTACCACCAATTGAACAGGCTTGTTGACTTGAGGGATCGGGGGCATAAAAAAGCCCATATTCAGAAGCTTTTTTACTTATTTCTAAATTTATAACACCTGCTTCCAATTCAGCCGTAGCTTTTTCTGGATCAATGTTCAAAATTTTATTCATTCTGTTCACGGATATTATTAATCCACCACTAATAGGGACAGCTCCTCCACTCAGTCCCGTGCCAGAACCTCTTGCTATAATTGGAATCCCATAATCATTTGCCAATATTACTAATTTTGATACTTCTTCAACAGAGCCAGGTAATGTGACATAATCAGGCATACCTTTGTCATGAGTTCCATCACTTTCGTAAACTATCATGTCTTGTTTATCGACTATGACGTAATCAGATCCAACGATATCAATTAATTTTTGCTTAAAAGATTGATTAATATTCATAATAAAACCATAATATCTATTATTATATTTGAAAGGCTTAATTTTATATGGATATAATTACAAAAAAACAACCAATATCATCATCTAACGGTATAGTTACATCAAATCATCCAATTGCATCATCGGTAGGAATATCGATTCTTGCTGCAGGAGGTAATGCATTTGATGCTGCAGTTGGAACAGCATTTGCTTTGTCAGTTGTTGAACCAATGATGGTAGGACCTTTTGGAGGAGGATTTACAAATTTTTACAAGCCTGAATCTGGATTTTCCACAATAGACGGATATTGCAGTGCACCTGGTAAAGCTTATGAAACCATGTTTAATCCAATAAGCAATGAATTAGACCAATATTTTGAAGTTGAAGGTCAACTTAATACAATTGGTTATCTTGCATCAGGGACGCCTGGAAATTTATTGACTTGGACTCATTTGGTAGAAAAACATGGTAAATTTCCACTTAGTGAAGTAATTAATCCTGCAATAAATATTGCTAGAAATGGTTTTAGAGTATCCGATTATTTATCAAATAATATTAGAGATAACGTAGAAGGATTATCTCAATTTAAAGAAAGTAAAGATATATATCTTCCCAATGGAATAATTCCAGAAAAAAACCAAATTATAAAAAACCCAAATTTTGCTACAACATTAGAGGGGATAGCTAAATATGGCTCCGATTACCTTCATGGAGGTGAATTAGGAAGACATATCGAAGAAGAAATGAAGAAAAATGATGGACTGATTACTTTAGATGATCTAGTAAAACAAAAAATTTATTATAGAGATTCTATAGTTGGTACCTATAAGAATTACACCATTAACTCTGTTGCTCCAGTAAGTAGTGGGGGGATTTGTTTAATACAAATGTTAAATATTTTAGAAAATTTTGAAATCGAAAAGTATAAACATAGTGACCCTGAAAGAATTCACATAATAGCAGAAACTTTTAAAATAGTTTTTGCAGATAGATATAAATACATTGGTGACCCTGAATATATAGACATTCCTATAAAATCTTTGCTTTCTAAAAAGTATGCAACTCAAAGGGCAAGGCAAATTAATTTAAAAAAATCACAAGTGTATCAATATACCGAAGGATTGTTAGATAATGAAAGTAATAATACAACTCATTTTAATGTGGCTGACAATGAAGGAAATATAGTTTCTATGACACAGACCATAAATAATGCTTTTGGAAGCCGCGTTGCTATAAATGAAACAGGAATGATGATGAATAACTGCATGCTACTATTTGATCCACACAAAGGCAATGCAAATTCAATCAAACCATACAAAAGAAGTTTGTCTTCAATGACACCTACGATTATTACAAAAAACAATAAACCTTTCCTTGCGTTAGGTACTCCAGGTGGAAGAAGAATATTCGGAGCAGTTTGCCAAGCATTGATCGCAATTATAGATAACAAATTTTCTTTACAATCAGCTGTAGAATCACCAAGAATATGGACTGATGGTTATGAGCTTGAACTTGAATACGAATTTCCTCAAAAGACAGTAAGTCAGTTAACAAAATTAGGCCATAAAACCAATTCAGTTAATAGAGTAGCAGGTGGGATGAATGCCATATTATTTAAAAATGACATTATGGAAGGTGCTGCTTGTCATAGAGCTGACGGATCTCCTGCTGGTTTAAGTGGTGGCTATGCTCTTCCATCAAAACCCGGAGATACTTTTAGAGATTATTAATGAGATATTTTAATTGTGATTTTATATCATCAAATGAATTTGTTGGCAAATCACACGAATACGATTTACACAAATAAAATGTAGGGGTACCATCTATCGATCTTTTATCTTTAAAAACTTGATAACTAGAATCAATGGTATTAGATTTGCCAAAATAAATAAGATTAGGAATATTATTTATTTTTAATTTGTTGGATAAACAATCTATATTTTTATCTTCATGTATTATAAATAAATGATTTTTTTGATCATAATTTATTTTATCTAATGTTTGTACCCAAGATAGTGTATGTAGAGGGATTTTATCTATATATGGAATCATTTTATTAATTATTATTTGTACTATATCTATGTAATATTTATTATTCAAAAAAGAACCCAATATATATAGGATTTCCGTCATTTTCGAAAAAGAGCTTGTATATGGATTGTCATATAAAGATTTAGGTCTTACAAATAAATCCTTGGCATCTTTACTACTTTCATACATATACCCAGTTTTATCATCCCAATATAAATCAATAACTGTATTAGTTAATGAGACTGCTATTTCAAACCATTTATAATTCAATGTGGCTTGATTAAGTTTAAGTAAAGATTCTATAAAAAAAGCATAGTCTTCAAGAGTAGGGGAATAGATTGGTTTATCATTAATAATATATCTAGGAATTAAGTTGTTATTTTTAGTATTATTTAAAATATATTCAGTAGAATTAATTGCTTTATTTAAGTATTCTACTTCAGAGTTGGAAAAGTAATTTTGAATCAATGCTGTAATTGTCATTCCATTCCATGATGTTATGATTTTCTTGTCTGTAAAAGGTTGTTTTTTTTTGTTTCTTATATTTTCTAAATGGGATTTTAAATTATTAAATTCATCAACATTTTCCTTGTTACCACCATTTTCATATATATCAACCAATCCTTTTGTTAGTATATTTTTATTTTCAAAATTCCCTTTCTCGCTTAAACTAAAAATCTTAGTTGTCATTTTCAAATCATCATTAGTTAATTTATCTCTCAATTCATTAAATTCCCAAATATAATACTTTCCTTCTTCGCCTTCAGAGTCAGCATCTTGGGCTGCGTAATAACCAATTAATTTGTTTGACATATGTTTGTTTAAATATCTCAATATATCTTCGGATATATACTTCATCCATTCTTGATCATATATTTCATAAAATTTTGAATATATATTAGAAAGCAAAGCATTGTCATATAACATTTTTTCAAAATGAGGGATTTGCCATTTTGAATCAACAGTGTATCTATGAAATCCCCCTCCTATATGGTCGTATATGCCACCCTTAGACATTTTAGAAATTGATTGAATGATCATTTGGTCTAATTGATTTTCTAAAACTAAAGATTGATACCTAGGGTAATTGATTTTTAAATAGTATAAATATTCTAGGATATGTGGTTGTGGGAATTTAGGTGCATTAGAAAATCCTCCGTTTACAGAATCAAATGATTGAATTAGTTGTGTTAATGTATTTTTCACTTGATCAGAACTAGTTAATTCATTTTGATCTAATTCAGTAAGTAGCATTTTTTTTAATTCGGTTCCAATGTTAGTTATTGTCTGTTTTTTATGAATATAATGCTCGTGTACAGACTCTAAAATCTTTCTAAAACTCGGGTGCCCATTCATATCTTTAGGAGGGAAATATGTACCGGCAAAAAATGGAATCTTATCTGGTGTTAAAAATAAACTAGCAGGCCAACCACCTGATCCGGTTAAAGCTTGAAGAGAGTCCATATATATACTATCAATATCAGGTCTTTCTTCTCTGTCCACTTTAATTGATACAAAATTAGAATTCATATATTCAGCAATTTTATTGTCTGAAAAACTTTCTTTTTCCATTACATGGCACCAATGACATGAAGAGTATCCAATACTTAAAAAAACAGGCTTGTCAAATTTTTTTGCTATTTGAAATGGTTTTTCTGACCATGGATACCAATCAACAGGGTTATTTGCATGTTGCAGTAAGTAAGGACTAATTTCATTAATTAACTTATTAGGCATGAAATTTAAATCATCACTCCCATTCTATTGTTCCTGGAGGTTTACTAGTGATATCATAAACTACTCGATTGATTCCATTGACCTCGTTAGTAATTCTAGATGATATTGAATCTAGAAGATCGTAAGGTAATTTAGCCCAATCAGCAGTCATAGCATCTTCACTTTTTACTGCGCGAATAGCTATAGTATACTCATATGTTCTATGGTCTCCCATTACCCCAACAGTTTGTGTATTGAGTAGTACAGCAAAACTTTGCCATAAATCTTCATATAAATTATTCTTTTTAATTTCATCCATTAATATCCAATCGGCTTCTCTTAGTAATTCAAGTTTTGAAAAAGTAATTTCACCCATAATCCTTATTCCTAATCCTGGACCTGGAAACGGTTGTCTATCTACCAAAAAATCCGGAAGACCTAATTCTCTTCCTATACCACGAACTTCATCTTTAAATAAATTTCTTAATGGCTCAACAAGTTCAAAATTCATATCTTCAGGAAGTCCTCCAACATTATGGTGAGTTTTTATTTTTGACGCATTTGGAGAATCATTGGTAGCACTCTCTATTACATCCGGATATAGTGTTCCTTGCGCTAAAAATTTGATATCTTCATTTTTCTTTGTAAATGACTCAAAAACAGAAATAAATGTATTGCCTATTATTTTTCTTTTTTCTTCAGGATCAGTTATATTTTTTAAATTGGATATAAATTGTTCGGTAGCATCTACATATTGAACATCAATGTTAGCTTCTTTAAATTTCCTAACTACATCTTTGTGTTCATTTTTCCTCAAAAGTCCATTGTTAACAAACAAGCATATTAAATTAGATTCGATTGATTTATTTATTAAAGCGGCCGTTACAGAAGAATCAACTCCGCCAGAGATTGCACAAAGTACTTTATTATCTTTAACTTGTTTTCTGATTTTTTCAGTAGTTATAGTAATAAAATGTTCCGAAGTCCATTCTGGAGAAATCTCACATATTTCTTTAACAAAATTATCTAGAATTTTACTACCATTCTGAGTATGTACTACTTCAGGGTGAAATTGTATACCGTAAATATTTCCTGATTTAACAGCTGCATATTTACATGAATCTGTTGAAGCTAGCAGATCATACCCATCAGGCATTGAAGTTACAGAATCTCCATGACTCATCCAAACATTAAAACTATCATCACAACCCTTAAATAATTTTTCTTTTGAATTTTCAATTTTTATTTTAGAATTGCCATATTCAGAATGCTGTGATGAAGATACAGATCCACCTTGTTCATAAATTATTGCCTGCAAACCATAGCATATGCCTAATATCGGGACATCAAATTTATAAAGCCAATTCGGTATTTTAGGCGAGCCAGGGTCATTTATTCCAGCAGGTCCTCCAGATAAGATTATACCCCCTATATTTTTATTTACTAAATTACCATAACTTTCATCAGGTGTAATAATTTCAGAATAAACATTACATTCTCTAATTCTTCTTGCAATAAGTTTGGAATATTGTGATCCGTAATCAATTATAATAACTGTGTTATATTTGTTTTCAGTATTATTTAATAAGCTCATAAAAAAATCTTAAATTATTAATTAACCAAGGTCAACAAAATATGGAGTTCTCTTTAGACAAAACAAAAAATATTATAATTAATTTACTATCTAATGGTGGAGTTGTTATACTACCCACAGACACAATCTATGCACTTAGTTGTATTATAAATGACAAAAATAGTTTGAAAAGAATTTTAAAAATCAAAGGGAGAGATATTTCTAAAGGAATACCTGTACTTGTACCTGATAAAAAATTTTTTTATGAATACTCTGAACATATAACTAAAGAATGTGAGCAGTTGATTGAAACATTCATGCCAGGAGCATTAACTCTTATAGTAAAGAAAAAATCAAATATATCAAATATAATTAGTGGAAATACAGAAAATGTTGCAATTAGAATACCGGATAATTCTAATTTAATTGAAATTATGAAAAAAATAAAAAGTGGAATCACTGGTACTAGCGCAAACATATCAGGAAAAGAACATACCTTGATAACAGAAAATATTGTAAATGATTTAGGAGATAAAGTAGATTTGATAGTTTTTGGTGAATATAATAAAAAATCAAATAATCCATCAACAATTTTAGATATGACAAAAGAAAAAATCAAAGTTATCAGAGAAGGGAAAATAACGATAAATGACATTAAAAATGCTGGGATAAATATTCAATGAACTCAAACAAACATCTCGAACAAATTGTAATAAATATTGAAAATACAACTAAATATATCGACCAAGGCCTAAAAGAAATGATTTCATATCAGATATATGAAACTAATCAAATAAAAATTGAAGATTCATATTTAGAACTAAATTTCAAAGAAATAAAAAATGCACTTCAGTTAATTGATGCCCACATTAACAAGACTAATTATTCTAAAATAATTACAGGTTTGTCCGCTTTGTTTTTATTTAAATCTGGAATAATTGTTCATGACGAAATAGGATCGGGAACACCAAACTCAAATGGAAAAGATACATTATGGTGGAAATGGGGACCTGCACAAGCAATAAATGTAGGGGATTCATTATATAGTTTATCAAGATTGTTGATAATTAATGACAAATACATAAAAGAGAGTGAGACATTAAGAATACTTAATAAATTCGATAAAATGAATACTAATATATTTAAA
>CETH01008251.1_pt1 | contig 15693 bp, 17 predicted proteins | sample 361461 | NCBI WGS metagenome assembly CETH01 (sample SAMEA2622695, study PRJEB7988) | marine metagenome | isolation source: saline water (ENVO:00002010), including
TCCCAATCTCTTCCATCATTTCTCGCCAAACGGCTTCTTCAGGCTTTTCGTTATCATCAATACCACCCTGTGGCATTTGCCAATAGCCACTTGGATGATCTAACCGTCTTCCAACAAGGATCTTGTTTTCAGCATTTAAAATCATCATGCCAACACATTTTCTATACTGATTTGTCATATTACTCTTCAAACGACTCTTCGAATAAACTTAAACCTCGAATTAAGTCTAATGCTCGTCTAAGCTGATAATCTCTTGCCAGCCTTTCTTCTTTCTCACTTAATTCAACATTGTCCTCTTCTTTATTATTAGAATTATTATCTTCCTTATCTAATGAGTCTTTTAAATCAGATTCAGAATATCTCTTAAAGTCAAATGACTCAAATTCACCTTGCTCTATAACAATGTCTGGAGCAATCCCTTTACCTTGAATCGATTCACCTGAAGGAGTGTAATACCTTGCGGTTGTTAATCTTATTCCAGAAATATTATCTGAGTTAGATCTTTGAAAGGGTATAATTGTCTGAACTGATCCTTTACCAAAAGATTGGGTACCTATTACTATTGCTCGTCGATGATCTTGAAGAGCTCCAGCAACAATTTCTGAAGCTGATGCTGACCCACCATTTATAAGCACGACAAGAGGTTTGCCATTTGTATGATCCTTCTTTTTAGCTCTGTATCTTCTTATATCATTTTTTTCTCTTCCTCTGGTGGAAACAATTTCACCTCTTTTTAAAAAAATATCTGAAACTTTTACTGCCTGACTTAAAAGTCCCCCAGGGTTTGAGCGAACATCAAGAACATACCCTTTAATATTTTTATTTTCTTTTTGTATTTTTTTTAAAGATTTTAATAAACCATCTTCTGTTTGTTCAGTAAAAGAAGTTATTCTTAAATATCCAATATCATCGTAAACTTCTGATTTAACAGATTGAATTTTAATTATATCTCTTATGATTTTTACCTCAAAAGGCTCGGTACCATCTCTTGAAACTGTTATAGTTATGGGTTGACCTTTTTCACCTCTCATTAATTCTACAGCTTCATTAAGTGTCAAACCAAAAACAGGCGTGTCATCAATTTGGATAATAAAATCCCCAGCTAATATCCCGGCTTCATATGCGGGACTATCTTCTATGGGAGAAATAACTTTTACAAAACCCTCTTCCATTGTAATTTCTATACCTAATCCACCAAATTTACCTTGGGTGTCCATTTGCATTTCTTGCCATACTTCTTCATTCATATAACCCGAATGTGGATCAAGGCCTGTTAACATTCCGTCAATTGCTTTTTCTATTAATTCTTGATCAGTTACTTCTTCAACATACTCTGATCTAACCCTATCAAAAATTTGTCCAAATAAATCAAGATATTCGTATGTTTCTTTATTTTTGGAGGCACTTTGTGCTGAAAAAGAACCTAAAAATATTAATAAAGTTATCGAATATTTAACAAATAATTTCATTTTATTACCTTATGTTACCTTCTAATTAGCTAGTTTACTTTTTTCAGATTCAAAGTTTACTTCCCATAGTTGTTCTAAATTATATAGTTCTCTTATTTCTTTTCTAAATAAATGTACTATAACTGAACCTGCATCTACAATAACCCAATCACATTTAGGTCTTCCTTCAGGGGCAGGATTTTTAACACCTAATTTTTTTAACTTTCTTGCTAATTCATCAGCTGTTGCATCAGCGTGTCTACTTGATCGACATGTTGAAATTACATAGTAATCTGTAACGGAAGACTTGTTTCTTAAGTCAATTATTTTTATATCTTCTGCCTTCGCATCATCTAAGATGCTGAATATTTTATCGGTTAATGATGATGAATAGCTAATTTTTATACCTCAGTTGTTCTCGTTGTTTTCGAATTTCACTAGATGATATTTTAATCTCTTTATTTTGGATAATTGTCCACGCCGGTGTTTTATTAAAATTAATTATACGTATATTTTTATTGTTAATTTTAAAGTTCTTATAAAAATTTGCTATATTACTCTTCAATGCCTTATCATTATATCCATATCTCCTAAATACTACAATAGGGATTTCATTAAATATTCTATGGGCATTTTGCCACTTGTGAAAATTGATTAAATTATCTGCTCCCATTAACCAAAAAAAATTAATATTTTTGTAATGATTGTTTAAGTATTTTATTGTTTGATATGAGTATTTAGAATTTATTTTTTTTTCTATTTCTTTAATTTTTATTGGTTGGTTTCTAACAATTTCTTTACAGTTTCTTAATCTTTCAGAGTAAGAAGCAGGCTCATTTATTTTAAGAGGATTTTGCGGGGTAACAAGCCACCATATTTCATCGAGCTTTAAAATTTTTTTTGCTTCTAACGATATATATAAGTGACCTTTATGTGGGGGGTCAAACGATCCTCCTAGCAGACCAATATTTTTCATTTATGCTCTAGCTTGTCCATTTCCATGAACAATATACTTGAATGTAGTTAAGTGTTTTGCCCCTACTGGTCCACGAACATGAAGTTTATCTGTAGATATTCCAATTTCTGCACCAAAACCAAATTCCCCTCCATCAGCAAATTGAGTTGATGCATTTTTAAGAATTATTGCACTGTCAATATTATTATAAAAATTCACAAATGTTTGGTCGTTTTCTGTAATTATAGATTCTGTGTGATTAGAAGAATAACGATTTATATGTTCAGTCGCCCCAATAACACCATCAACAATTTTTACAGATATTATTTTATCTAGGTATTCAGTAGACCAATCTTCATCATTTGCTCTCTCAAAATTGTTATTCAATGTTACAATAAAATCATCACCCTTTATTATACATCCTGCTTTGTATATAGGTTCTATTAATTCAAGCGCTTTTTCTTTTAGAGATGAGTCTATTAATAAAGTTTCAGCTGCACCGCAAATTTCTGGTCTTCTTAATTTACTATTAAAAATAATATTCTTGGCAATTTCAATGTCAGCCTCTTTATCAACGTATACATGACACAAACCTTCTAAATGTTTAATTACAGGTATTTTACTTTTTTCATTAATTTTTTTAATTAAACTTTTTCCTCCTCTTGGAATTATAACATTTACATAATCTTTCATTGCTAAGAGGTGATCAACAGCTTCTCTATCAGTTGTTGGTATCATTTGAATTATATTTTTGGGAAGATTGGCTTCCTGAAAAGATTCTGTAATGATATCCACTAATTGTTTGGAGGTGTGATAGCTATCACTTCCGCCTCTTAGGATAAGAGCGTTATTAGATTTTAATGCAAGACACGATGCATCTACTGTTACATTTGGTCTCGATTCATAGATTACTCCTAATACTCCTAGAGGTATTGATATTTTAGAAAATTTGAGTCCGTTTGGTTGTTCCCAATCTTCTAAAACTGTTCCAATTGGATCTGTTTGATTTTTTATTTCAGTTATACTTTTAATTATACTTACTATGGATTCTTCAGTAAATTTTAATCTATTAATTAATGGTTTTGGTAAATCATTTTTTATAGCATTTTGTATATCTAATTTATTTGAACTTAATATTAAGTCTTTATTTTTTTCAATATTCTTTTTTAAGCATTGGTAAGCTACTATTTTTTTTTCTTTTTGCAATACCCTAATTTTAATAGAAGCCTCTTTGGCTTTTTTACTTAATTCTTTAATTGTTTCTAAAATATTCATCAAATAATTTTCACCAAATCATCCTTATGGATAATTTCATCTCTTCCTTCATATCCTAAGATTTTAGGAATTTCTTTACTTTTTTTACCTATAATTTTTTTAGCCTCATTGATATCATAAGCAGAAACACCAATTGCGATTTTTTCTTTTTTTTTGAAGAATACACTTATAACATCTCCCCTATAAAAATTACCACCAACTTCTAAAATACCTGCAGGTAAAAGACTTTTATTATTTTTTATAGCTTTTAAAGCACCTTCATCAATTTTAATAAAGCCTGAAGAGTGCAAGTGATTTAATAACCATTGTTTTCTGGAAGAAGAAGGTTTTTTGTTTGCAAAAAATATTGAGGAATTACTTTTTGAAATAGAAGATAGAGGATGTTTTTTTTCATAATGTGTTAAAATGGTGTCGCATCCGTTATTCATACAGATTTTCGCTGCTTCAATTTTAGTTATCATTCCACCACTACCCAAACTAGATGTTTGTGAATTGGCCATTTGCTCTATTTTTTTATTTATTTTATAAATTTCATTTATTTTTTTTGCATCTTTATATTTATTAGGATTTTGCTCATATAATCCGTCAACATCACTGAAAAGAATAAGTAGATCAGCATCAATCATTTGGGCAACTCTTGCTGCTAACCTATCATTATCTCCATATCTAATTTCTTCAGTTGCAACAGTATCATTTTCATTTATCACTGGGATAACTTTGTTTTGTATAAGTGTATTTATAGTTTTTCTGGCATTTAGGTATCTTCTTCTAACCTCACTATCTTCAAGTGTGATAAGAATTTGAGCAATATTTATTTTATTAATTTTTAAATGTTGTTTCCATTGATGCGCTAATTCTATTTGACCTATAGAAGCAGCGGCTTGTTTATCCTCTAATTTTCTTAAACTTTGACCTTTAATCAAAGGTGAGCCAAGTGCAATAGCCCCTGAGCAAACAATAATAATATTTTTTTCTTTATGGTATTTTTTTATATCTTCGCAAATTTTTTTCATCCATTTTACATTAATTTTTTTTGTTTTTGGATTTACAATCGATGATGATCCAATTTTAATAACAATTTTTTTATATCTATTGATCATCTTCTATTTCACATTTTTCAAACAAATAACTAGTAAGATCTTCAACTCCATTATTATTAAAACTGGATATAGAGAATTTTTTATTTGAATTAAGTTTTGTCATTTCATTGATAATTTTATTTGTCATTTCTTGATTAAGATCTTCTTTGCTTAGTGCAACCACTTCTTCTTTTTGTGATAGATTTTGCCCATATTTTTCTAATTCTTTCCTTACAACATAATAATTTTCTTTCCAATTAGGATCAGAGCTATCAACTAAATGAAGGAGAATTTTGCATCGCTCTATATGTGCTAAAAATTTATCACCAAGACCTTTCCCTTCATGGGCACCCTCTATTAAACCAGGGATGTCTGCTAGTACAATTTCTTGATCAAATTTTTTAATCACTCCAAGAACAGGATGTAGTGTGGTAAATGGATAATCAGCAACTTTAGGTTGGGCATTCGAAATTTTTGATAAAAAAGTTGATTTGCCAGCATTAGGTAATCCAATTATCCCTACGTCTGCAAAAAGTTTAAGAGATAGCCATATCCATTGCTCTTCTAGAGTTTCTCCATTTGTAAATTGTCTCGGAGCTTGATTTGTTGAAGATTTAAAATGAGAATTACCAAGCCCTCCCTTGCCTCCTTTAAGGAATATATGTTTTTGATTATTTTCTAATAACTCTAAAAGCAATACAGATTTATCTTCATTGTGAATTTCTGTACCAGGTGGAACTTTAATTACAATATCATCACCACTAGCACCTGTTTTGTTTTTGCTCATGCCATCTTGACCTTTCATAGCTTTGAAATGTTGTTGGTAGCGAAAGTCAATGAGAGTATTTAAATTTTGATCGGTAATGAAAACAATGTCACCACCTTTGCCACCATCTCCTCCATTAGGGCCTCCATATTCAATATATTTTTCTCTTCTAAAACTAACACATCCCTTGCCCCCCTTGCCGGAAGCAACATATATCTTAGCTTGATCAAGAAATTTCATTGGAGAGAATAGAAATTAATATTCTATTTATAATGCGGGTACTACTGATACGTAAGTTCTAGCACGTGTTTTTTTAAATGCCACTTTACCATCACTTGTAGCAAAAATAGTATGGTCTTTTCCAATACCTACGTTATCTCCTGGATGAAACTTTGTACCTCTTTGACGTACAATTATATTTCCAGAAATAACTTTTTCGCCACCAAATTTTTTAACACCTAAGCGACGACCTGCCGAGTCGCGACCATTACGTGAACTGCCACCTGCTTTTTTTGTAGCCATTATTTATCTTCTTTCGGTGTTGTAGTTTTTTTCTTAACTGTTTTTTTAACAGTTGTTTTTTTTGCTACTGCTTTTTTCGGAGCAGCTTTTTTCTTTATAGGTTCTTTTTTCACAGCTTTATTACTAACTGATTCTTTTTTTGCTGGTGCAGATTTTTTGCCACCAAAAGATATTGATTCAATTTTAAGAACAGTCAAGTACTGTCTATGACCCTGAGTTGATCGATAATTTTGTCTTTTTCTTTTTTTAAAAACGATTATTTTTTTATCTCTAATTTGATCTAAAATTTTAGCCTCAACAATCGCTCCATCAACTAGAGGAGCCCCTATAGTACTTTGAGTATTTTCTGATACAGCAAGCACATCTTTAAAAGAAATACTATCACCTTTTTTCCCCTCAAGCTTTTCAACTTTAAGTATCTGGCCTGTCTTTACGGAATATTGTTTACCGCCTGTTTTAAATACTGCTAACATAAGATCTTTCAATGGAAGGGCGTTTATAACGAAGGTCTCTAATAGTCAAATGAAAATGCTAGGATTTAATTAATTTTTGCCTAAAAATAGCTAAAAATTATCCTTTTTTTCTCTTAGATATCTAAAAAACTCTAAATTTGAATAGTTGTTATTTTTTTTGAATTCTGAAAATATTTCACAATCAGGATTTAAGAATGGATTTGATTTTTTTTCATCACCAAGAATAAAAGGAATAGATCTATTTTTTAAATTTAAATCTTCCAGAATTTGTTTTTTTGTATTTTCTAAAATAACATTATGACCAAGAACATTTTCTAGAAATTTTAAGTTATTTAAGGTGTACTCATGTCCACAATAAACTTTCAAATCATCAGATAAGTTCAAAATCTTGTTTAGAGAATTATGCATTTGTTCAATTGTACCTTCAAATATCCGTCCACAACCTAAACGAAAAAGAACGTCGCCCACAAATAACAATTTATTTTTATTATCACATAGTACAATATGGTCAAGAGTATGCCCTGGCGTGGAAAAGATCTGAAATTCATTTAATATTGTTTCAATTTTGTCACCATTAGATATTTGATTTATTTCAATAGTAGATAATTCAGAGGGTGAGTAAATTTGTACCTGAGGGTATTGCTTTACTAAACCCAAAACTCCAGAGGTATGGTCATCATGATGGTGGGTAACAAATATATATTCAGGTTTAAGTTTTTTCTTTTCTAAAACTTTAATAATTTTTTCATCCTCTGCAGGGTCTATTATAATACTTGATGAATTATTATTATTAAATATTAAGTATGAATAATTATCATTAAGTTGATTAATAATTTCTATTTTTAAATCAGTCATTAATTGATAACAGCCGAATTTTTAGCAAAGATTTTATTTGATGATTTAATTTTAATTGGCTCAAAATCCTTATAGCTTAGAAGAAAGATTGCCTCATGAGTTATAATATTAGCTGGAAGTAATGAATTATTAATATCGAACTGTTTGCCTTTATTTGTAAGACCAATACTATTTTCAATAAGAATATTCATTTCACCGCAAAGATTTTGAAAATCTTTTAATGTGAAAAAATGTATATTTGGGGTGTCGTACCACGAGTAGGGAAGACCTTGAGTAATTGGCATTTTTCCATTAAAAAGTAATTGCAATCTTATTTTCCAATGGCCAAAATTAGGAAATGAAACAATAGTCTTTGAGCCTACCCTTAATAACTCTTTTAGAATTCTTTTTGGCTCAACCATCGCTTGAAGTGTTTGGCTTAATATTACATAATCAAAGCTTTGATTTGCATACTGAGAAAGATCTTTTTCTGCATCTCCGTGGGTGACATTAAAACCTCTAGCTATTCCTTTTAGTGCTAAGTCTTGATTTTTTTCAATTCCATGAACTTCTGCCCGAAGATTTTTTTCTAATTGATGAATTAAATCTCCTTCGCCACAACCTATATCCAAAATACGTGATTTTTGGTTGATTAATGACTCTATGAGATCCCAATCTTTTCGAATACTTTTAATATTATTCATTTGTTTTTCCATAATTACTGTCTAAAAAACCTTTAATTACATAATCTAAATCAGGCTCATCTAATAAAAAACTATCATGACCTTTGTCTGTTTCAATTTCTAAAAAACTTACATTCTTTGATAAACTATTTAAGATTTCAACAATTTCCTTATTTTCTTTTGTTGGAAATAACCAATCTGAAGTGAATGAAATTATAAGGTATTTAATATGATTGTTTGGTTCATTAATATATTCCAGTGTTTTTCTATAAGTTTCAGAATTATCAAAATAATCCATTGCTCTTGTTAGAAACAAATAAGAATTTGCATCAAACCTGTCTACAAATGATCTTCCTTGATAACGTAAATAACTTTCTATTTGAAAATCTGCATCAAAACCAAATGAAATGATATCCCTTGATTGAAGTTTACGTCCAAATTTTCTATGCATAGCATCCTCTGATAAGTATGTTATGTGAGCTATCATTCGAGCAACAGATAAACCTCTCTCAGGAATAGTTTGATTTTTAACATAATTACCTTGATGCCAATTTGGATCATTCATTATTGCTTGTCTCCCCACCTCATGAAAAGCAATATTTTGTGCAGAATGTTTAAGAGCGCCAGCAATATGTATAATAGATTTAACTCTTTTAGGGTAATCAATCGACCACTGTAAAGCTTGCATTGCTCCCATGGATCCTCCAACAACACCAAACAATTGATTAATTTTTAGTAAATCTAATAATTTTACCTGGGCATTGACCATATCTTTAATAGTTACAGATGGAAAATTCGCACCATAAATATTATCTTTTTCATCATTTTTATCTTTTGGTCCTGTAGATCCAGCACATCCGCCAAGTACATTTGAACAAATAACAAAAAACTTATTTGTATCAATTGGTTTATCTGGTCCGACCATTTTTGACCACCATCCATCTCTTTTTGTGATAGGGTTGTTTCCAGAAACATATTGATCACCAGTTAGAGCATGACAAATTAATATTGCATTTGTCTTATCCTGATTAAGTGATCCAAAAGTTTTAAATGCTAGTTTAAAATTTTTTAATATATAACCCGAACTGAGAATTAAGTTTACATCTTTAAAAATAGCAAAACTACAATCTAAATTTTTATCTTGAATTAATTTTATATCGCTCATAATTTTTATGCCGAATTAATATTTCTTGGGGAGAGTATCACGCTTTAGCTGTTTCGATACACACCCGCAAGCTGTTTCAAATCGGTGTAATAGGCTATTTAATTTATATGCTGTTTTTGTCAATATTTCTTCATTTTGACCAATAAATTACTGTTTTTTTTGATTTATTGCCTTATTGTTTGTAAAGACACCTTCATATTATGGATAATAAAAAATTAGATATACTTAGAGACAATATTAATTCACTAGATGATAAAATATTAAATCTGCTCAGAGAAAGGGCTGAGATAGTTACAAAAATTGGTGAACAAAAAAAATCAAAAAATGATGTTGTTGATTATGAAAGAGAACAAAAAATTATAGATAGAATTCTTGAAAACACAAAAGCTAAATATTCAAAAGACTCAATTGTTAGAATCTGGAGAGAAATTTTTCAAGCATCTACAAAATTACAAGAAAAAGATCAATCTATTATAGATACAAAAAGATCAATAAATTCTATTAATATTTACAAAGGAGGTAAGTCTTCATTAAGTGGCAAAGACAATATTATCAAGCTGTCTTCTAATGAAAACTCTTATGGTCCTTCACCAAAAGTATTAGAAAAAATAAATATACATGATGCAATTTCAAACACTAATCGTTATCCTAATATTGATGGAGCTAAATTAAGAGATAAAATTGCTATAAGTAATAATATAAATTCAACTCAGATTGTTCTTGGTTGTGGATCTGACGAAACCCTTTTATTTTCTGCATTAGCTTTCTGTAAGGATGGAGATGAAATAATTTATGCTAATTATGGTTTTGAAATGTATGCAATAATTACGAAAATAGTTGGAGCTACTCCCAAATTAATAAAAGAAGATGAAAAATATAAAATATCAATTAAATCAATATTAAATCAAGTAAGCCCTTCAACAAAACTTATTTACTTGGCTAATCCCAATAACCCAACTGGTACATATTTAACTCGCAATGAAATTATTGCTCTTTTAAATAACTTGCCAAAAAATATAATACTTGTCTTAGATGGCGCTTATGCAGAATATGTAACGAAAGAAGATTATGATAATGGTTTTTCTTTAGTTGAACAATTTGAAAATTTAATAATTACAAGAACTTTTTCTAAAGCTTATGGACTTGCCGGAATAAGAATAGGGTGGTGCTACTCAAGTAAAAAAGTGGCATCTATTTTAAATAAAGTTAAAGGCCCATTTAATACTCAGAGTTTATCTCAGGAAATGGCTATTGTTGCACTTGATGATAAAGAATATTTGAATAAAGTTATTAAAAGCAATGCAGATGTAAAAGGCTGGTTTGAAGCTGAGCTAAAAAAAATAAATATTACAACATGTCCATCTGAAGGGAACTTTTCTTTTGTTGAAATGTCTGAAGAAGATGCAAAAAAAATCTATACTCATCTTGCAGATTGTGGAATTATTGTTAGACAATTAGATAGATATGGACTTCCAAATTGCCTAAGAATTACTATAGGTACAAAAAAAGAAATGGAACAAACTATCTATGCTCTTAAAAATTTATCATAATGACAAAAAAATTTAATTCAGTTTTAATAATTGGTATGGGTTTAATAGGCTCTTCAATAACAAGAGCCATGATTGAAAGTAATGTTGCTAACAATCTTTATGGTTTGGATAAAGATGAAAAGGTAATAAAAAAATGCCTAGAGTTAAATTTACTTATTCAAGGAGATACTAATTTATCCAATTTTGATCTTCAGTTTGATTTAATTATTATTTGTACACCAGTTAACACATATGAAAAAATATTTATTGAGTTGAATAACTTTATTTCTCATCCAACTCTTGTTACAGATGTAGGCTCAACTAAGATGAGTACGATAAGTGATTTTAATAAAATAAATTCAAATATAAATATTTCTTTTATTCCTTCGCATCCCATAGCAGGTCTTGAAAAGAGTGGTCCAGAATTTGGTTTCAGTAAATTATTTGAAAATCGATATTGTATAATGACTCCATTTCAAAAAAATGACAAAGACATATCTGAGATTAGTAACATGTGGAAATCAATAGGCATGACTGTTGAAATAATGAATGCTGAAAGACATGATAGAGTACTTGCGATGACATCTCATATTCCTCAACTAATTGCATATTCTGTTGTTGGAACAGCAACAGAACTTGAATCACATATGCGTGATGAAGTAATCAAATACTCAGCTGCTGGTTTTAGAGATTTTACAAGATTGGCTGGTAGCGATCCAATAATGTGGAGGGATATATATCAAAAAAATAAGGATGCAGTTCTTGAAATGTTAGGTAGGTTTAGTGAAGATCTATCCACATATCAAAAGGCAATCAGAAATGGTGATTTAGAGTTTTTAGAAAATAAATTTAATAAATCTAAAAAAATTCGAAAAGAAATTGAAGATATTGGTCAAGCTGGAAGTTTTGACCCAACAGAAAAGAAGATTTAATTCAATAATTTATTAGTTGCTAATTCAATAGAATATTCAACTTTTTTTAAGACTTCTTTTTTATCTAATCCTGTTGGTATTTGAGGCAAAAACTCAATAATGATATGTCCTTTTTTTATTACTTTTAATCCTTTTTTCCAAAACAAACCTGAGTTAAGTGCTACTGGCTGAAGATTTCTTTTTGCGGTATTATAAATTCCTATAAAGCCTGTTTTATAATCTGGCATTTCCCCAGGTTTTTTTCTTGTCCCCTCTGGAAATATAATAATTGTAGAACCACTATCTAATTTTTTTTTAACATCTGAAATCATTTTACGCATAGCAGATGCTTTTCCAGTTCTGTCAATAGCAACCATATTATGTTTCATTAAATATTGACCAAATATTGGTACATAAAAAAGTTGTTTTTTATGTATAAAAAAACTTTTTTTAAGATAGTAATAAAGAGCAAAGGTTTCAAAAGCAGATTGGTGTTTTGAGACAATTATCGTTGGTTCATTTGATAAGTTATCTAACCCTCTAATTTCATGTGTAACTCTACATACGTATTTTAATAAAATAAAAATACCCTTGATCCAAATTTTAGCAGGAAAAGCTATAAATTTACCTGGTAAGAATATAAATGGAAGGCTTAAAACTCCCATTAAAATTGTCCAGAATGCCAAACAAATATAAAAAATAATAGTAAGTAACAACATACAATAAATTTTGTTTTATATACTAACCTGTCTGCTCTATATATAGATTATGTTCATACAATGCTCAGAATGTGATTATAAATATATAGTAAACTCTGCAGATCTTAAGCCTGAAGGGAGAATGGTTGAATGTGCTAATTGTAATCACCGCTGGTATCAAGAACCTCTGAGAGATGATAATTTTTTGTCATCTTCTGTACCAATAGTTCCTAAAGAAGAGATTGATAACAATTTGCAAAATAACAAAAAAGATGAACATAAATTAAATAAAGAAATTAAAAATTTACCAAGCACAGTAGTTAGAGAAAAAAAAGTTAGTTTGCTAAATACTTTTTTAGTTATCTTTTTTTTAGTATTTTTATTTTTTTTATTTTGGGCTTTTCGATCTTATGGAACAAATATATTTGTGTTATTGAAATTTTATATTAACGAATTTTTTTTCAATTTAAGATTAATTATTGATGATTTGGCTAAAATTATTTATCAAATATTAAATTAATCTAACCATTTAGGAATGTGATCCTGATTAATAAATTCGGTTGTGCTCAAAGGTTTGTGAATAACAGAAAAATTATTATCCTTCACAAGTATTTCTTTTGGTAAGCCTCTTGAATTATAATTAGATGACATGACTTTCCCATACGCACCAGTATCTTTTATAATAATTAGATTGCCAATTTGTTGCTGTGGTAAACTAACACTTTTTCCAAATATATCAGAGCTCTCACATATTGGTCCTGCTACAGTATAATTAATTGGTTTTTCTGTATTACCGCTTACTGACTCTATTGCATGATGTGCTTTATACAGAGCTGGGCGAATTAATGTATGCATGCCAGCATCTGTTATTAAATAATTAATTCCACCATTATTTTTTATTGTGATTACAGTTGTTACTAGAATGCCTGCATTTGCCACAAGGTATCTTCCAGGTTCAAAAGATAATTTATAGGGTACATCAACATAACATTTATTCATTTCATTTTTAAAGAGTTCTAAATTAAGTATTTCTTGATCTAGGGAATAGTTTACTCCAAGACCTCCTCCTAGATCAACATGTTTAATGGTAAATCCTTTATCTAAAAATATTTGGGCATTAGCTTTCATTTTTTGAAAAATTTCAGCAAATACATTTATATTAAATATCTGACTACCCACATGACAACTGATACCAATAAGATCAACATTTTTAGAGACCTCTAAAACTTGAAATAATTCTTTTATTTTGTTCGTATCGATCCCAAACTTATCTGTTTTTTTTCCTGTAGATATCTTATCAAGCGTCTGACCATCTATGTTAGGATTTAATCTTATACCAATATTAATTTTTTTATTTTGATTAAGAGCTACTTCATTAACTCTTTTTAACTCATCTATTGACTCAATGTTTAGGAGACGAATATTTTTTTCTATGGCAAATGCTATATCTTGTTTAGTTTTACCTATCCCTTCAAAAATTATTTTTTGAGGCTCTACACCAGCAAGTATTGCTCTTTCAAGCTCACCAACTGATACAACGTCAGCACCGGCTCCTAAAGAAGCCAAAAGTTTGATGATAGACTGATTAGAATTTGCTTTAACAGCATAAAATATTTCAGAGTTTAAACTACTTTTTAATTTCTTAAATGTATTGGTAATTTTAGTTTGAGAATAAACATAAAAAGGTGTGGTCTGAGCTTTAGCTATATCTTCTAACGATACACCCTCTACAAAGGCTCTGTTATTATTGTAATTAATCATTTTATTCCGTTTGAATAATGACTGATTGCTGTCTTTCTTTCTCAGTTTCAAATCGCTCCATACAAGCCTCATCACATGGATAGCTAATAACCGATTTATCCAATTTATCTTGAGGGAGGCTTAAAGGACCAACCTTTCCACAACTATAGAGAAAGCATGACATGAATAAAATATATAAAAAATTTTTCATTAAAAATATTTTTTTATAGCATATTTAATTGATTGTTTAACCCTTTGTGGTGATGTTCCACCAAAACTTTTTTTATTTTTTATACTTTCATAAATAGAAAGAGTTTTTTGAGCATCTTCAGTAATTTTTTTATTAAATTTTTGAAGTTCTTCTAAACTAAGTTGATCCAATTTTTTATTATTTTTATTAGCATACGCAACAATTCTACCAGTTAATTGATAAGCTTCTCTAAAAGATAATTCTAGATGTTGAACTAACCAATTCGCAAAATCTGTTGCTGTAGCATTAGAATTATTAACTGCATCAGCCATAATATCTCTATTAAAACTTACCTTAGACCATATTTCAGTCATTACCTCTAATGTTAGGCAAACATCATCAAATGCTGAAAAAACTATTTTTTTATCATCCTGAAGATCTTTACTGTAAGCTAATGGGAGGCCTTTTAGTATAACAAATAACCCATTTAAATTACTAATAATACCACTTGCTTTTCCTCGCACTAATTCAGCCCCATCAGGATTTTTTTTCTGAGGCATGATGGAACTACCAGTTGCTAATTCATCTGGCAATTTAATAAAATTAAATTGTTGATTAGACCAAAGAATAATTTCATCAGCCATTCTTGATAAATGTGTACTTACAAGTGATATCACAAATAAAAATTCAACGGCAAAATCTCTATCAGATACACTATCAAGCGCGTTAGCTGTTGGTTTAGAAAATTTTAATAATTTTGATGTTAAATTTCTGTCAATAGGGAATGATGTTCCTGCTAAGGCTGCAGAGCCAAGAGGACTTTCATTTAACCTTTCTATGCAATCTTTTAATCTTGATCTGTCTCGACCCATCATTTCAACATATGCAAGACAGTGATGTGCTAAAGATATTGGTTGTGCCACCTGAAGATGTGTATAGCCAGGCATTACAGTAGCAGTATTTTTTTTAGCAACATTAATAAGACTTTTTTGTAAGTTTTGAACCAGCTTATCAAGGTTGATACTATTATTTCTTATCCAAAGTTTAAAGTCGGTAACCACCTGATCATTACGCGATCGTGCAGTATGCAATTTTCCAGCAGTTTCCCCAATTTCTTTGAAGAGCAAAGATTCAACATTCATATGAATATCTTCAAGTTCACTTTTGAAACGAATTTTACCAGAATTAATTTTTTGTAAAATGATTTTCAGGCCACTAACAATTTTTGTTTGATCTTTTTTTGATATAATTTTTTGTTTTCCGAGCATAGTGGCATGTGCAATCGAGCCTTCAATATCTTCTTTGTACATTCTGTGATCAATATCTATCGAGTTATTAATAGATTCTAATAACTTCGAGGGACTTTTCTTTAAATACGTATTTCTTGACGGATTTTTTTTCATCGCGTGCGCCTATAAAGCTATT
>CETH01103101.1_pt1 | contig 15673 bp, 19 predicted proteins | sample 361461 | NCBI WGS metagenome assembly CETH01 (sample SAMEA2622695, study PRJEB7988) | marine metagenome | isolation source: saline water (ENVO:00002010), including
TCTAAGGTTGACAGATCTGCTGCTTATGCAGCTAGGTATTTAGCTAAAAATATTGTTGCAGCTAGTCTTGCAGATCAATGCACAATTCAACTTTCATACGCAATTGGTGTATCAAAACCAATCTCTGTTTATGTAAACACAAATGGAACTAATAAAGTTGATGAAAAAAAAATTGAAAGTTCTGTTCAGGATATGTTTGATTTAAGCCCAAGAGGAATAAGAGAACATTTAAACTTAACAAATGCTATTTATGTGCCAACATCAGCTTATGGCCATTTTGGAAGAACACCAACTGATGAGGGACATTTTTCTTGGGAAAAAACTGACTTAGTCGACTCTTTAAAAAGCTTGCTTTAAATTTGAAGGAAGAAACACTAACTCTTGATTTACCTGGTCTTGAACAATTTTGTGAAAAATTATCGCAAAATTTAGAACCTGGAAACATTATATGTTTATTTGGAGAATTGGGTTCGGGAAAGACTACCTTTGCAAGAAGTATTATTAGATCAATATACAAAAAATATAAATCTGAAGCACCTAAGTCAATAAAAAGTCCATCATTTCCAATATTAATTACTTATAAAGTAAATAATATTGAGATATATCATTACGATTTGTACCGTATCTCAAATACTAGTGAATTATTTGAGCTAAATATTTTTGAAAATTTAGAAAATTCAATAACTCTTATAGAGTGGCCAGAAATTATTTTGAAAGAACTAAAGAGTAAAAAATTTTTTTCTTTAAAATTTGATATCATTGACAGTTTTTTAAGAAATATAAATCATAATATATTCCTATAATCGTGGTTACATTAAACTTAAATGAATTAGACCAAATTGAAAGTGGTGCTTCAAAAAAGAAAATTTATAGATTTAAAAATAAAAATACAAAAAATATCCTTGTAGATTTTTCGTATAGTTTTAATGACTATTTATTATTCATAAATGTTCATCAATATTTATCGAACATAAATATATCTATTCCAAAAATATTTGACACTAATGATACTGAAAAACTTATTCTTATGGAGGATTTTGGTAATGATAGATACGATAAAATATTAACTAATTACGATACTAAGAAATTGCTTGTTAATGCTATCGACTCACTAATAGCAATTCAACGCTATGATAAACCATTGATAGCAGATGGATTTAAAGAATATAATTATTTAAATTTTAAAGAAGAAATCATTGAATTTGTTGACTTTTATTGTCCACTATTAAAGACTTCATCTAATCAGATGGAGGAATTTTTACAAATCTGGACATCAGAGTTTAAAAAATTGAACTTTAATTGGAATTCTTTTGTGCATAAAGATTTTGAGCTATCAAATTTAATGTATTTACCACATAGAGAGAATCACTTGAAATGTGGAATACTTGATTTTCAAAATGCTTTTATTGGTTTTTCAGGATGGGATCTCTTTTCTCTTCTAGAAAATCCAAGAATAGATTTTGATGAAAAATATAATCAAGAATTAATCGAATATTTTTATTACAATACAAATCAAAACATATCCTATAAAGATTTCTTAATGCAATACTATTTTCTTAACACTGCAAGACAAACAAGAATAATTGGACGATGGGTAAATTTAGATATAAAAAATAATAATAACTTCTATCAGTCAAATTTTCATATAGTCACAATCAAGAGACTAAAAAATAGTTTGTTTAATCTTCAAAATAAAAAATTAATTAATTTATATAAAACAATTTTAAAAAATGAAAAATTTTAGTTTAATGATTTTAGCTGCAGGTTATGGAAAAAGAATGCAGCACCTAACTCAAGAAGTGCCTAAACCACTGCTTAAAATTAAAAATAAAGAATTATTGAGTTATAATATTGAATTTTTTTTAAATTTAGGGTGTAATAAAATTGTTATCAATACACATTATCTTCATAATGAAATTAAAACATTTGTAGAAAAAAAATTCTCTAATAAAATTATAAATTTAATTTTTGAACCTGAAATATTAAATACAGGTGGTGGTATTAAAAACGCTTTGAGTTATTTTGGTAAAAAAAATTTTTTAGTAACTAACTCTGATATTTTATGGAATGATAAAAATAAAAAAGATATTAATGATTTTATTAGAGAATATCAAAAAATAAAATTTTGTAAATTACTACTAGTTGCAAATAAAAAATTTAAAGGTTTCAAAAAAAAAGAAGGAGATTTTAAATTAGAAAATAATTTAATTTCTAGATGGAAAAAAAATGACCCACATTTATATTTCTCAGGTTTGCAAATAATAAATCCAAATATATTTTCTAAAATCAAGCAATATGCTTTTTCGATGAATTTGTTGTGGGATATTTTGATTAAAAATTATCAGCTGCAAGGACAAATTTCAAATTCAGTAGTAACTCACATAGGAGATATAAATTCTTACAATAAAATAAAAAATATTTAATGCTTGAATAAAAAATTTTAGTGCTTACTTTCTTCTTATGACCACATATATTGTTAAAGACGATATTTTTGATAATGAAATTAAATCATCAAAAGTGCCAGTTCTCGTTGATTTCTGGGCAGAATGGTGTGGTCCTTGCAAGACCATCGGTCCTATTCTTGAAGAAATTGGAGCAGAAAAAAAAGATAAACTAAAAATACTTAAGTTAAATGTTGATGAAAATCCTCAAACTCCACAAAAATTTGGCGTTAGAGGAATACCAACTCTAATGCTTTTTAAAGATGGAAACCTTGTAGATACAAAAGTTGGAAGTCTTCCAAAAAATATGCTTGAGTCTTGGTTAGAATCTAATCTATAAATAGTTTTTTCTTATTTTCCCTATTAAATATAAAGAGCCTGTAATCAATATATATTTATTAGGTGTTTTCATAATAGACGCGTTAATAGTTTTTAAATTCGGTTTTAATAAAGATTTAATATTTAATTTATTAGCAATATCAAAAATTTCCTTTTTATTAAGCGCATTTATTTCATCTGGAATTTGAATGGGATATAAAGTATCAATATTTTTTTTAAGTTTCGATAAGAATCCTTTAACATCTTTATTATTTAGCATGCCAAAAATAGTTACTGGTCTAATTTTATTTGTTATTAAGTAATCATTAAGTTTTACAGCTCCAGATAAATTATGTGATCCATCAAAAATTATAAATTTATTTTTAAAAACTATTTTTTCGATTCTTCCTGGCCATTTTGTCGAAAGAATACTTTTTGCTAAAGAATTTAATCTTATAAAGTAATTATTTTTTTTGAGAATCATAGCCGTTGTAATAGCAGTAGATGCATTTTCGATTTGATGTTTTCCCTCTAGCGAAGGATTACTAAAAATTTTTTTATAATTTCCAAATTTATAATTAAATTTGTTTCTTTGAATTGGTTTAAATTTATAATCCTTATTGAAATAGTATATATTTTTTTTATTTTTTAATTTTTTAAATATATACTTTTGAACTTCATTCTTTTGTTTTGCTATAACAACATTTTCATTTTCTCTAATTATCCCTAGTTTTTCATTGGTAATTTTCTTGATGGTATTTCCTAAAAATTCTTGATGATCAATATCTATTGCAGTGATAATACTAATCATTTTTTTAGGTATGATATTTGTTGCGTCTAGTCTTCCGCCCAATCCAGTTTCAAGTATTAAAAAGTCTGCTTTGTGTTGTGCAAAAAGCACAAATGCAGCAGCAGTTGTTATTTCAAAAAAAGTAATAGGATTGTTATTATTAATCTTTTTTACATTCTCTAAACATCTTAATAATTTGTTTGCATTAACAATTTTATTATTGATAGAAATTCTTTCACGAAATTTTTCAAGATGAGGTGAAGTATAAGTATGAATAGAGTAACTATTTTGTTCAAGAATATTTTTAATAAAGCTTAATGTAGAGCCTTTTCCATTTGTGCCTGCGATATGTATGGTGGGTGGAAGTTGATGATGGGGATTGCCAAGTTTTTTGAGTAGAATTTCAAGTCTTGTGAGAGATAAATCAATATATTTAGGATGAAGAGCAATAAGCTTTTTTAATAACTTGTCAGTTTTCGTAATCACTTGTTTAAGTGATATGGTTTATTAAAGTTTCAAGGTTATTTTTTAAGTCTTTTCGATGGCAGACAATATCTACCATTCCGTGTTCTTGTAAATATTCTGCCTTTTGAAAATCTATCGGAAGTTCTTCTCTTATGGTATCTTGAATAACTCTTTTTCCGGCAAAACCTATTGTAGATCCTTGTTCTGCAATTGTAATATCACCCAACATTGCAAAAGAAGCAGTAACTCCACCCGTTGTTGGTTCAGTTAAGACGACTATGTAAGGTATTTTATTTCGATTTAACAGTTCCACCGCAGCAACAGTCCTTGGCATTTGCATTAAACTTATAATCCCTTCTTGCATTCTTGCTCCACCTGATGAAGTAAAGATTATAAACGGACATTTTTTTTCAAGGGCTATTTTAGCGCCTTTAACAATTGCCCCACCAACAGCCCTTCCCATTGAACCACCCATAAAAGCAAAATTCATCAATCCACATATAACTTTTGATTTTCCAATTTTCGTTTCAAGTAATATAAAAGCATCATCTTTTTGTGTTTTTTTTCTGTATTCTTTGAGTCTATCTTTGTACTTTTTTTTATCAGTAAAATTTAGGGGATCATCAGAAATTTTATCCAATTCAATCTCAGTTGTGTCTTCTTTGGTAAATAAGAGCTTTATTCTGTTTTCTGCAGATATTCTAAAATGATAATTACATGAATTACACACATATAAATTTTCACTTAAATCTTTATGATGAATCATGCTTGCACATGTAGGGCAGTTTTGCCATAGATTTTCAGGGACATCTTTTCTTTTTACAAGAGCCGATAATTTAGGTTTAACGAAATTTGTTAACCAATTCATGAACCTGTACCTTTTTTAAGATCTTGCGTAAATAAATCTATTTTTTCTAACATATTTTTTTTATCTGAAATATTATCTTTAATAATATTTACGATACTAGAGCCCACAACAACGCCATCTGTAAAAACACTAATATTTTCAACATCTTTTCTACTTTTTATTCCAAAACCAGCAACAATAGGTAGGTTTGATTCAGATCTTATTAAATTAATTGATGTTTCCAACTCTTTTAAGTTTGCTGAGTTTTGACCAGTGATACCCGTGACAGTAACATAATATAAAAATCCAGAAGCATTATTTAATATTGTTTTTAATCTTTCCTTGTTAGTCGTTGGAGTAATTAATCTTATAAGATCAATATTGTTCTCTTTTGTTTTGACATATAAATCAGCGTCTTCCTCTGGTTGCAGATCAACAATAATTAATCCATCAACACCTAGCTGAACGCACTTAGAAGTAAACTCTTTAATTCCCATATTAAATATTGAATTATAATATCCCATTAAAATAACTGGAATTTCATTATTTAAAGTCCTTATTTTTTTTACTAGCTCAAAAATATCTTGTATTGTTGTTCCGTTTTCAATCGATCTTGTGCTTGATTCCTGAATTGTGGGTCCATCCGCCATTGGATCAGAGAAGGGCATTCCTATTTCAACAATGTCGATGTTGTTATTTATAATTGTTTTTAAAATTTCAAAACTTGTTTCTAAATCAGGATCGCCTCCTGTAGTGAAAGTGACTAACTTCTTACTTTTGTTTTCAAATGTTTTTTTTAATCTATCTGACATTACAATTTAATATTTAATTCTTCAGCAATTGTAAAAATATCTTTATCTCCTCTTCCACACATGTTCATAACAACAATTTTTTCTTTGCTGTAATTTTTTGCTATTTTTTTTAATACTGCAAGAGCATGCGATGGTTCTAGTGCAGGGATAATTCCTTCCAAATTACAACAATATTGAAAAGCTTCTATAGCTTCTTTATCTGTGGCTGACATATATTGAACTCTTTTTTGTTCAAACAAATAAGAGTGTTCTGGCCCAATACCGGGATAATCTAGCCCAGCTGAAATAGAGTGCGCCTCATCTATTTGTCCATCATTTGATTGCAAAAGATAAGTTTTATTTCCATGTAAAATTCCAGGCTTACCGCCACTTAAACTTGCAGCATGACTTCCTGTATCTATCCCATGTCCTGCGGCTTCTACGGCTATCATTTCTATCTGTTTATCATCAAGAAACTCATGGAATAAACCTAAAGCATTTGATCCTCCACCGATGCAAGCAATCAATAAGTCAGGAAGTTTGTTCTCAGCTTTTAAAATTTGTTCTCTTACTTCCTCTCCAATTATAGATTGAAAATCTCTTACCATTGCTGGATAAGGATGGGGACCTGCAGCAGTACCTATAATATAAAAGGTATCTCTCACATTTGTTACCCAATCACGAAGAGCTTCGTTCATTGCATCTTTGAGTGATTTTGAACCAGTTTTTACACTTCTAATTTCAGCGCCTAGTAATTTCATTCTAAAAACATTAGGTGACTGCCTTTTAATGTCTTTTTCTCCCATATAAACAATACATGGTAATCCAAATAATGCACATACGGTTGCAGTTGCTACACCATGTTGACCTGCTCCAGTTTCAGCAATTATTCTTTTTTTACCCATTTTTTTTGCAAGAAGTATTTGGCCCATACAATTATTTATTTTGTGTGCACCAGTATGATTTAATTCATCTCTTTTGAAATATATTTTTGGCCCACCTAAATCATCAGAAATTCTTTTTGCAAAAAATAGAGGGCTTGGTCTTCCAATATATGTTTCCATATAGTGATTCAATTCTTCTTTAAAGCTACTTTCATCTTTTATTTTATCATATTCTTTTTCTACTTCTAATATTAGAGGCATTAAAGTTTCAGACACATATCTTCCACCAAAGGCACCAAAGTAACCTTTGTCATCTGGTAATTGTTTAAAAGAATTTTTAATTGTCATAAAATAATCTAAGTAAATTGTTTATTTTTTTATTACTTTTTTTACCCAGCGACTCTTCTACACCTGAAGAGAGATCAATACCATTAGGATTTAGTGTTTTTTTTATATTTTTTATATTTGATTCATTTATTCCTCCAGAAATAAACCAAGGTAACTTAATTTGAGTATTTTTTAGCAAGTTCCAATCAAAAGATTTAGAATTTCCACCAGGAAGTTCACCTGAGCTTGGCTTGTAATCAAATAAAAGATAGTCGATATTATTTATTTGATTAACTTTAACTAAATCTTTTTCACTTTCTACTGAAAATTTTTTGATTATTTTTATACCAAATGTATTTTTAATTTCGTCGATATACTCTTGGTTTTCATCGCCATGCAATTGTATGTACTGTAAATTTAAATAGGTAATAATATCTTTTAAATCACCTATTCCTTGATTAACAAAGACCCCTACTGGAATTATTTTTAAGTCTGCTGCAAAATTAATTAACTCTCTAGCATCTTTGTAAGAAATATTTCGTGGACTCTTTTTATAAAAAATTAGGCCAAAAAAATCTACATTATTTGCTTCACAGCAAAGTATTGAGTCTTTTTCCTTAAGTCCACAAATTTTAAATATCACTTGTCGTTAATACTTTTATTTATTTCTTTTATTGTTTTCAAAGGATTATTTGACTCAACAATTGGTCTTCCTATAACTAAATAATCTGCACCTAATTTAATTGCTTCTTTAGGCGTAAGAATTCTTTTCTGATCATCTTTTTTGTTATTTTGTTTTTTTTCTAATCTAATACCTGGAACAACTATTAACATTTTGCTACCTACTACTTTTCTTACAGCTTTAAGTTCAAGAGGACTGCAAACTATTCCGTCAAGATTATTATTTTTTGCATTTTGTGCAAATTTTTTTACTAATTGATTAACATTTTTATTGTTATAATATTTTTTAGTTTGACTACTATTTAAACTTGTTAATATTGTTACTCCAAGAATTTTTGTTTTTTTGCTTTTAAGATTTGAAGTAACTTTTTGCATCTCATCACCGCCACTAATGTGAATTGTTGTTAATAGTGGTTTAAGTTTTACAATAGCATTAATCCCATTTCTAACTGTATTTGGTATGTCATGTAACTTAAGGTCTAAAAAAATATTAGGACAAATATCGAATATTTTTTTATATCCTTCAATTCCAAAATTATAAAAAAATTCATGACCAATTTTGAAGCCAAAAGCTTCACTATTAAGATTCTTGGCTAATTTTAGAGATTTTTTTAAATTATTTAGATCTAAAGCTACAATAATTTTTTTACTCATTAATTTCTATTTTAGGATTTAGTTTTTCGTGTAAAATTTTTCCTACTTTGAAATGTAATTTAAAGTTTTCTTTTTTATATAAAATTTCATTCGTTTTTGGATTTCTTACTTTTTTTGCTTTGTTAATTTTTTTTTTAATTGTTCCAAAGCCTCTCAATTCAACATTCATCCCATTATTTAATGAAGTAATTATTTTTTTTATAAAAATATTGAATATTTGTTCAATATCATTTTCACTTAAGTTTTTTTGTTTAGAGTGTAATTTTTTAAGAAGATCAGATTTAATCATCTGATCTTAATCTTTTTTCTTCAATATAGATCCAAGAATATCTCCAAGTGATGCACCTGAGTCGCTTGAACCATATTTGTTTAAAGCTTCTTTTTCGTCCATTATCTCAATTTCTTTTATAGATAAATTTAGAACTCTTGACTTGCTATCTACAGAAATAATTATTGCGTCTACCTGTTCTCCTACAGCGAATCTTTCTGTTTTTTGTTCACTTTTATCTTTTGATAGATTTATCTTTTTAATAATTCCAAGTATTTTATTTTGCAATTCTAAAGTAAGATTTTTTTCAGATACTTCTATGATTTTTCCAGTAACTTTTGTTTTAATCGGATGTTTGTTAATAAAATCTTGAACTGGATCATTTTTTAACTGCTTAATACCAAGACTTATTCTCTCTTTGTCTACATTTATATCAAGTATTTTAACCTTGACTTTATCACCCTTTTTAAAACCTTCAAGGATGCTTTGACACTCGTCTTCTTCCCAACTTAAATCTGATACGTGAACCATTCCATCTATCTCTTCATGGACTTTAACAAATACTCCAAAATCAACTATATTTACAATTTCTGTATCAAGAATGTCGTTAACTTTAATTTCATCCTCTAATTTAGTCCAAGGATTTGATTTTATTTGTTTTAAGCTACATATAATTTTCTTTTTTTCTTTATCTATATCAATAATTTTAACATTCACTACTTCGTTTGGCGACAGAATTTTAGATGGGTGAGGAGGTTTTTTTAACCAGGTAAGTTCATTAAGGTTAATTATCGCATCATATTTTTCATTAACAAGTAAGTTAACACCGTTGTCATTAACTGAATTTACTTTAGCAACGATCTCTTCATTAATATTTATATCTTCGTCAATTTTTTCCCAAGGATCATCACTTAGCTGTTTGATCCCGAGGCTAAGCCTTGAAAGCTCTTTATCGAATTTTAAAACCTTAACCTTAATTGACTCCCCGATATTTAATAAATCGTTTGGAGAGTTTATTTTAGTCCAAGAAATGTCAGTAATATGCACTAAACCATCTAATCCGCCAAGGTCTATAAAAGCGCCATAGTCAGTAAGATTCTTTACTTTTCCTTCTACTATTGACCCTTCGGAAATTGAACTTAAAAGTTCATCCCTTTGCTCTTTAAGCTCTACCTCAGAAATTGCTTTTCTTGATACAACGATATTTCCTCTAAATTTATCCATTTTTAAAATCATTAGATCTAATGGTACATTTAATAATTCTCTTGTATCTTTTGTTATTTGTCTGGTGTCTATTTGACTACCAGGCAAAAATGCAACTACTCCATTTAAATCAACACTCATTCCACCTTTAACCCTGTTAAAGGGTATTCCCTTTACAACCTTATTATTTTCAAATGATTCTTGAAGTGAATTCCAGGATTTTTGTTTGATGGCCTTTTCTCTGGAGAGAATTGTTTCACCATTAGAGTTGTCAATACTTTCAATAAAAACATCAATTGAGTCACCAACGAAAATTTCAGGTTTGTGACCTGGTCTATGAAATTCAGAGACGGGAACTCTCCCTTCACTTTTAGCGCCAACATCTATTGTTACTAGATCATTTTCTAATGAAACTATCTTTCCAGAAACAATTGTTTTTTCTTTAATTTTTAAGTTTTTAAAAGTTTTAGCTATAAGATTTTCGTAGTCTTCATTAGATATTTTTTTATTAGATGCGATTCCCATTAATTCATATTTCCTATAATTTTAATAATTTGTTGCGTTGTTCTTCTAAAGGATTGAGAATTATCAATTATAATTGCACCCTTAGGTATAACTAATGGTGAGTGTTTTCTTGTTTTATCTTTTTTGTCCCTCAATTTAATATCCTCTAAAATTTTCCGGTATATAGACTTTTCACCATTATCAATCAACTGTTTATATCTCCTTTTAGCCCTTATAATGATATCAACCTCTATATATAGTTTTAAGAAAGCATTTTTAAATACAACAGATCCTATATCTCTTCCATCTATTACAAAGCCAGCTTTTTTAATACAGCTCTTAGTGATAACTTTTTGTTGAGAATTTATATAGTTTCTTACAAAATCAAACTTTGCTATTTCTGATGCAAAAAATCCAATTTTTTCTTGTCTTAAACTAACTGATTTTGTAATTTTGATTGTGCTATTTGTCCTAATAAAACTTTTAATTTTATTAATGTCTGTGGCTTCAATTCCTTTTTTAGTTAGTTCAAATGCTAATCTACGATATAAAATTCCAGAATCTAAATGATAAAAATTATATTTTTTAGCAATATATTTGGAAATTTTCCCTTTGCCTGACCCGGCTGGACCATCAACAGTAATAATTTTATTCACTGGATGTTTCCACCTGAATTATTATATGTTTCAATAAAGTTTGGAAAGCTTGTGTTAATTGAATCAGAGTCTTTAATTTGTAAGCTACCTATTTTTGATCCCATAATAATAAATGACATAGCAATTCGATGATCATAATCAGTTTTTATATTGTTATCTAATGGTTTATAAAATTTTGAAGGTTTGATCAGTAAATCATCATTAAGAATTTCACACTCACAACCACATTTATTCAAATTAATTTTAATTAACTCTAAACGATCACTTTCTTTAACTCTTAATTCTCCCAGCCCTTTAAAAAGACTTGGACCGTTAGCGAAAGCAGCTGCTATAGATAAAATTGGATATTCATCAATCATAAGTTTTGCTAAATCTTTATCCAATTCACATCCTTTTAATTCACTGTATTCAACTTTGATATCTGCAACAAGCTCACTACTCAAAAATCTTTTGTTTGTTATTTCAATTTTCCCCCCCATTTTTTTTAGCGCTGTCAGTATCCCGTCTCTAGTTGGATTAATGTTTATATTTTCTAAAAAAATTTTAGAACCCTTATTAATTAATGCACCAACAATAAAAAAAGCACTGCTGGATAAATCAGATGGTATTTCAATATTTTTTGATTCTAATTTTTTTTTTCCTTTTATTTTAATTATGCTCTCTGAACTGTTCTTATCTATTTCTATATCAGCATTAAAAGATTTTAAGAGATTTTCAGTGTGATCTCTTGTTATATTTTTTTCTACAATAGTAGTTAAGCCTTCAGTATTCAAGGCAGCTAATATTAGCCCAGATTTGATTTGAGCCGAAGGAATTGTTACATCAATTTTAGTATTTTTAAGCTTTTTACCAATAATTTTTAAAGGGAGCCTACCAGTAGTATTTTCGAATTTTGCTCCCATTTGTGTTAGTGGTTCTATAATTCTTTTCATTGGTCTAGATGATAATGAATTGTCTCCCTCTAGGGTTGTGTTAAATGCCTGAGAGGCAAGTAGTCCTGTTAATAACCTAGCACTTGTACCTGAATTTCCTAAATATAAACTTTGATTAGGTGCTTTGAGCGATTCAAGACCCCTACCATGTATTAATATTCGATTACCAGAACTTTGAATTTTAACTCCAAGGCTTTTAAAGGCTTCCAATGTGTGTATTACATCTTCTGATAATAATAAATTGCTAATTTCTGAAACACCTTTTGAAATTGAAGGAATTATAATAGATCTATGAGAAATAGATTTATCTCCTGGAATCTTAATATTTCCGTTTATTCCTGAATTTACTTTATTTGAAATCATTAAATTTTAAATTCAGAACCTAAATAAAATTTTTTTATTTTTTCATTCTTTATAGCCTCTTCAGGCATTCCATCAAAAAAAATTATTCCTTCATTAACTATGTAAACTTTGTCTACAATTTTTAATGTTTCTCTTACATTGTGGTCAGTAATCAAAATACCTATGTTTCTTTTTTTAAGAGACTTGATAATTATTTTAATTTCATCAATTGAAACTGGATCAATTCCAGTCAAAGGTTCATCTAAAAGCAAAAATTTTGGTCTTGCTGCAAGTGTTCTTGCAATTTCCAATCTTCTTCTTTCCCCACCGGAAAGGACAATAGATTTAGATTTTTTTACATGACTAATATTAAATTCGTTTAAAAGCCCTTGTAGAATAATTTGATGCTTATTTTTATCTTTTTCAACAACTTCAATTATTGATAAAAGATTATCTTCCACATTCATACCTCTAAAAATCGATGGTTCTTGTGGCAAATAACCAATACCTTTTTTGCCTCTGTTATAAATAGGTGTTTTTGTTATATCAATTTTATCAAGTAAAATTGATCCACTATCTGGCTTTACTAGACCCACTATCATATAAAAAGTTGTAGTCTTGCCGGCCCCATTTGGACCTAATAATCCTACTATTTCTCCTCTTTTAATATTTAAGCTAATGTTTCGAACTACTTTTTTATCTCCATAAGATTTTGAAATTTTATTAATTATTAGTCCATCATTTAGTAACTGAAACTTATTCATTTGAACCAATTAAAGCCCTAACTTTTTTTGAATTTTGTGATGATACTTTGTAGGAATTTTTTTTTGTATCAAGAATTCCGTAGTCTCCTGCAATACTCTCATTTTCTTTTACTATTTTGACATTTTCAAATAATTCGATTATAGATTTTTTGTTATCAAACAATGCTTTTTTGGCAAACATCTCAATTTCGTCAGTATTAATTATTAATTTTTCTTTATCTTCAACTTTAAGGATTGAAATTACCCTCTTTCCATCAACAATTTCAAAATCACCTTGTATTTTAGAACCATTAATTTTTACATTTTCTGTAATTAATTTTGAATTTTCTCCAACAATTAAAAATGAACCATTAGTATTATCCAGTTTTATTTCTGAGTTTGAGACCATTTCAAGGTTTTCCATATGCAATTTACTTGCTTTTCCAGAAATAAGAACATTTTGATTTTTTACATTAAAAATAACTTTATTTCCTTTTCCCTTAATGTTGTATTTAGGAGAATTGAATACAACATTATCATTTGCAATTATTTCTTGTAAATCATCCAAACCATTATCAAAATAAATTTTTACTAGTTGTCCAGTAAGATCAAAATCATCAGAGTTTATTTTAACATTTTTTTTTAAAAGATAGTATTTTTCTTCTTGAAAAACTTCAATACCATCTTCAGTTATAATTTCTGTTTCACCTGTATTTCTTGCCAAAGATGCATTAGAAATCCAAAAGAAAAAAATTAAAGAAAATATTAACTTACTCATCTGATTATTAGTTTTGTTTTTCCTTTAAAATAAATGATATTACCGCTGTCAATAATATCAAAACCTCTTGCCTCAATCATCATATTGTCACTTATAAACTTAGATTTGTCATTACTAAAAGCTACAGATTTTTTTTTATTGAATGTTACATTATCACTATAAATTTTAAATTTATTTGATTTAAAGACTACATTTTTTTTAAGTATAATTTCATTATCTGAAACAAAATCTCCTTCATTTGCTGTAACAGAAATTTTTTGTTTTTTGCTATTAATTGAAAATTTTGGCTTAGTTATATCTGCTTCCCCTTTGTAATTTATAATTCTTTCTTTAGAGACCATTGAATTTGAGCTTAAATAAATTGTAAAAAAAAATAAAATAGTGAATAAAAAAATTGATATTAAAAATAACAAAAAAATTTTTTTATTTATTGATAAAAAAAAATTCAATTTAACTACTCAATCTTAATAAATCATGGATATGAATTATACCTACAGGTTTATTTTTTTCACATATAAATAAACTTGTAATTTTTTTAAAATTCATAATATTTAAAGTTTCTCCAACAAGCATATTTTTTTCACCAGTTGTAGGTTTTTTTGTCATAAGATCTTTTGCTTTAAGGTTGAAAAGATTACTATTCATATTTCTTCTCAAATCACCATCAGTAATTATTCCTATTAATTTATTTTTGTTATTTGTCACCCCAACACAACCAAAGCTTTTTTTTGTCATTGTTATTAAAGTTTTAGTCATTTTATCATTTTCTTTAGCCAAAGGTAGTGACTTTCCAACATGCATAACTTCGGATACTTTCTGTAAATCTTTACCTAAATTTCCTCCAGGGTGAAAATTTTTAAACTGACTACTTTTAAATCCTTTAAGTTCCAATAATGCCATCGCTATACAATCACCTATTACTAACATCAATGTGGTTGAACTTGTTGGAGCTAAATTATGTGGACATGCTTCAACGGGTTTTTTATACACTATTCCTACAGTTGAGTTTTTATATAAGGTGCTTTTTGTATTACTTGATATACTCACCATGGGTATGTCAAAACGCTTTGAGTAACTAATTATATTTTTTAATTCTGATGTTTCGCCAGAATTTGAAATTGCTAATATGCAATCATTTTTAGTTATTCCGCCTAAATCACCGTGGCTAGCTTCTGTAGCATGAATTAAATAAGAAGGAGTTCCAGTGGAAGCTAGTGTTGCAGATATTTTGTTACCAATATGAGCGCTTTTACCAACGCCTGTCACTATTACTCTGCCCTTGATTTTACTGAGTAAAATAACAGCTTTGTAAAAATTATTATTAAATATTTTCGATAAATTTTTTAACTCTTTTAATTCAGTATTGAGAGTATTTTTAGCTCTTTTAATTATGTTATTTTTATTCATTTTAATGCTTAAAAATATCTACATCATGCCAGCCATATAAATCAAGATCAGTACGATGACACAAAAATTCAAAACATGCGTTTGCAATTTTTGTTCTATTTTCTCTCGCAAGCATAATATCTAACTTATTTTTTAATTTATGAAGATGCAAAACATCTGTTGCTGCATATATTTTTTGATCCTTTGATAATTTTCCTCCCCAATCGGATGATTGCTCTACTTTTGAAATTGTTTCATTTAATAATTCTTTGCACAAATCTTTGTAGCCATGCTTATCCGTATAAGTTCGGACAAGTTTAGAAGCAATTTTTGTACAGTAAATATTTTTTATTTCTAATTTGAAGGCATGTTTTAAAATTGCTACATCAAACCTTGCATAATGAAAGATTTTGGTAATGCGATTATTTTTTAATAGTTTTATGAGATTTTTTGGTTTTTTTCTTAAATCTAAAATTTTTACTAAATGGCAAATTCCATTTCCGGAAGATAATTGAACTAAACATAATCTATCTCTTGCTGGATTTAAGCCCATAGTTTCAGTATCAATTGCAACGATTTCACCAAAATCTAAATTGTCTGGTAGATCATTTTCATAGTATTTTATTTTCATTTGCAAATTAATTGTTCTTTATTTCAAATAAT
>CETH01076253.1_pt1 | contig 15665 bp, 19 predicted proteins | sample 361461 | NCBI WGS metagenome assembly CETH01 (sample SAMEA2622695, study PRJEB7988) | marine metagenome | isolation source: saline water (ENVO:00002010), including
TCTTGATCTTTTTTATTCAGATAGGGAAGCATTATATCAATTATAGGAACCAAAATGAAAACCCATATGAAAGGCGAGATAGACCATGATGGTGAAATAAACAATCCTAAAGAACTTCCGATAATTAAGATAAGAGGAGTTATAAGATAAAAAATCATTTTTGATCAACTTCTAAAATATTCTTTTTATCTTAACATAAAATAACATTAGTTTTAATTCTTAAACTCAAAATTACCGCATTAAAATGATGGTTTTTTGACAATATGTTTTTCTTTTACTTTCTTAATCTTGTTTTTTTTGACTTATTTTAGGTATTAATTTCTTCTATTTGCTTCAATTTTTTTGCCATTCATTTTATTACCAATGAATTACTCTACCCCTAAGTTACTGTGGCTTACAATCATCTTTATCACAATATAGCAGTTCTATTAAGTTAAAAAAATCACCATATCTGAAGATAAAATACATTTTAGGCTAAACTAAATTGAATTCTTTAAAAATTGTTACTATCTAACAATTCACAATAATGAAAAGCGTATTTTTAGTTTTAGGAAATCAACTTTTTCCAATAAAACATATAAAAAGTTACAGTGAGTCAACTTTTTTTATGTGTGAGGACTTGGGTTTGTGCACTAATCAAAGACATCACAAACTGAAATTAATTCTTTTTTTATCAGCAATGCGTTCCTATGCTGATTTATTAAAAAAAAATAAATTCAAATTAAAATATTTAAATTTAAATAATGATTTTGAAATTCCATATGAGAAAAAATTAATAAAATATATGGTCGAAAATGAAATTAAAGAATTGATTTCATTTGAAGTAGAAGATAAATTTTTTGAAAAAAAAATTAATAAAATTGTAAAAAGAGAAAATATTAAATGGACAATAATTAATTCTCCGATGTTCATTACATCAAGAGTAGAATTTAAAGATCATTTAAGTAATATAAAAAAACCTTTCATGGCAAGTTTTTACAAATATATTCGACGCAAAAATAATATTTTAATTGATGATGGAAAACCCAGAGGAGGTAGATGGAGTTATGATAACGAAAATAGAAAAAAAATTTCAATTGATGTTAAAATTCCAACTATGATTAAAGCTAAAGAAACCCTTCATACATTAAACTTAAAGAAAATAATTAATAAAAAATTTTCATCTCATCCTGGTGAAGTAAACAATTTTTGGCTTCCAACAACACATAAAGAAGCTGAAAATTGGTTAATTTTTTTTTTAAATAAGAAATTTAATTTATTTGGTGATTATGAAGATACAGTTGATATAAATAATAATATTTTATTTCATAGTGTTCTAAGTCCACTAATAAATATTGGTTTAATAACTCCTCGTCAAATATTAGATAAGATATTAAAGCTAGAAAAAAAAATAAAAATTAATTCCTATGAAGGTTTCATTAGACAAATTTTTGGGTGGAGAGAATTTATGAGAGGTATATACCAAAATTATTCTAAAGAATTATCTACAAACAACTTTTTCAAACACAATAACTCTATGAATAAAAGTTGGTATGATGGTAATACAGGCTTACTTCCTCTAGATCATTCAATAAATAATGCAAAGAAATTTGGATGGACCCATCATATAGAACGTTTAATGATTTTATGTAACATTATGAATTTATGTGAAATTAAACCAAAAGAAACTTATAATTGGTTTATGGAAATGTTTGTTGATAGCTCTGATTGGGTTATGTATCCAAATGTTTACGGAATGGGACTTTTTAGTGATGGAGGAATTTTTTCTACAAAACCTTATATTTGCGGCTCTAGTTATTATATGAAAATGATGAATTTTAAAAGAGGTCGGTGGAACAATATAATAGATGGTTTGTATTGGCGCTTTATTAATAAAAATAGAAGATTTTTTTTAAAAAATCCAAGACTGTCTATGATGGTCAGAGTGTATGATAAACTTGATATGAAAAGGAAAAAAATTATTTTGAGTGAAGCAAATAAATTTATAAAAAAAAATACTTATGTTAATTAAGGTTTTTTTTAATAATTCTTGCAGAATATGTAGATTTGAAATCAATCATTATAAAAAAATTTCTGATAATTCTTTAGAATGGTTAGATATAACAAATAATAGTGAGGCTTTAAAGTTAACAGGAAAGTCAAAAAAGGAATTATTGAGAAGGCTTCATGTAATTAGTGATAATAAGGTTGTTTGTGGCGCCGAAGCGTTTGTTATAATATGGTCAAAAATTCCTAAATATAAAATTTTATCTAAAATACTTAAAATAAGAATTTTTTTCTATTTTTTTCATTATATTTATGAGTTTGTAGCTTACTTTTTATATCTTAAAAATAGAAAAATGCTTAAATGAAAAATAAATTCAAAAGTAAAGTGTGCTTAGTTTGTAAAAGAAGTTTTTTTTGGAGAAAAAAATGGTTACTTAATTGGCATAAAGTTAAATATTGTTCGAAAAAATGCTCTTCTAGCAAAAGCGTTGTATAATTTCAGGAATATAATTTCTAAATTTAAAAAAACCTTTTTTGCAATATTGCCATGAAAATTGATCAATTTTTCTATATAAAAAATTTATATTTTTTAAATTATAATAATTTATTATATCTAAATTTTCTCCTATATTTGGATATAGACAATAAATATTTTCATTAATTTTTTTTAATTCTTTGATTGAAATTATTTCATAATTTATAGATTCATTTTTTAATCTACTGGCTTGATCATTAATAAATTTGTTTTTTAATTCTAAAACATTCTTTGATAAGTTTTTTTTTCTACAATCATTTTTTACAATTAATATTTTTTTAAAATTTTCTTTAACAAAATCACACTTTTCAAATGATAAATTATTTTCAAAAACTAAGAGTTTGTGATTTTTTTTAATTTCAGGATTTATAAATTCATTCATTGTGATAGGATAATTCTTGATATTGATTATTGGTGCCGCAGATTCCCTAATTTTAATATTGTTATATTTATTGTTGGTAAATTTTTTAATATTCCATTCTTTTGCTATGTAATTCTTTCCTATTGTTTGAATGCCTGCTACCCATCTCCAACTTAAAGTATTGCTAGCTATATCTCCATCATATAAATATTTCATAAAAAAAGCCGCACCTAGTTCCCATGGTAAATTAAAAGTAAAAATCCAAATACTTGCAAACCACATACGTGCATGGTTATGAAGATAATTAGTTTCTTTTAATTCATTTACCCAATCATTAAAACATTCTATATTTGTATTACCTTTAAGAGCTGCTTTGTATTTTAGATTATGTTTAAAATCATAATCAATATTCTTTAAATTATTATTATAGTCATCCCATAGTTTTGGTCTAAGCTCTAACCATCCTCGCCAGTATATTCTCCAAAGAATTTCGTTAATGAATTTATCACATATAGAAAATGAATATTTTCTAAGTATTTCATTTATTATTTCTGCCTCATTAAGTATACCATGAGTAATGTAAGGGGATAAGAAGGAAGTTGTTAAATTATTTTTATTATCAACTACAAAATTTCTACGCTGAGAATAATTGGCTAATTTATTTTCTATAAAATAACTTAGCTTTTTTTTACCCCCGCTTCTTGTATATTCACCATACATATATTTAGTAATATAAACTAGTTTGATTTATAGAAATTTCAAATGAGATTAATAGAATTATTAAATATTATTACTATATAGCGTATTATGAAAATCGATATTGATTTAATTATTAAGTTTGCGTGGCATGATAAAACTTCATTTGAAAAAATTAAAAGATTGTTTGGCGTCTCGGAAAAAGATGTTATTAAAATTATGAGAAGAAATTTGAAACCAAGTTCATTTAAAATTTGGCGTGAACGAGTGTCAGGCAGAAAAGCTAAGCATGAAAAAAAATTTAAATTATTGGATAAAATAAATTATAAAAATTATGATGAATAACTTTTATTTAATAAAATCAATTAATTAACTGTTTCAAATTAAATGCGACATTTTTTCATTTTGTAAATATTTTTTTTCGAATCTAAATAATAATTCTACTGTATATTTTTTTTAAAAAAGGAAACAATATGAACTTAACAAATGTATTTAAAGCTCAATCAATAATTTTATTGATTAATGCAATTGGTGGATTATTTTTAACATCTACTTTTTTAGCATCGGCTAATTTTTCGATTACTCCTGATTTAATAACTTTGGGACAATTTATGGGCATGACTTTTTTAATTTTATCTATATGGTGTTGGAGAATACCGAGTATAGCGGGAGATGCCCTAAAATCACTCGGAATGCTTTTTGCTATTGGAGGTGCTTTGTGGACTCTAATTATAGGTTATCACATAGTTATCGGCGCAGCTTCAGGGCCAACTGCTATTATTAATATAATCTTAACTGCCTTGTTCGCTTTAGGGTTTTATTATTATAGTAAAGATTAAATTTTACACAAAAACGCTTAATTTCATATTAAGCGTTTTATAATTTTTTTTTTCAAATCTATTAATATTCTTAAATTAATTATATAAGCTAACTTAATATTAAAATTTTATAGTTTAAATAATGCCAAGTGATTTAATATTTTCTTTAAGAGAAGTTGATGTAAGATTTGGTAAAAAGCAAATATTTAGTAATTTAAATTTAAACATTCATCGTGGAGATCAAATAGCTTTAGTTGGAAAAAATGGTGTTGGTAAGACAACTCTAATGAAAATTATTATAGGTTCTCAAGATTTGGATAATGGTGAAGTATGGAATTATCCTGGTTTAAAAGTTGTGCATTTTAATCAATCTCTAAAACAAAATAATTCAAATACTATTAATGTAGAGCTGTCTTCAGTTTTAAAAAATGATGATGAAAAATACAAGATAGATATGTATTGTGCCAAATTAAATTTATTAAAAGAAAATAAAATTAAAAATTTATCTGGCGGTCAAAAAAGAAGAGTTGAATTGGCTAAAAGCTTAATACCAGAATCAGATATATTATTATTAGATGAGCCAACAAATCATTTAGATTTAGAATGTATTGAGTGGTTAGAGCGATATTTAAAAACTCTTGATAGTGTGGTACTTTGTGTCAGTCATGATAGAACATTTTTAAGTAATTTTACTAATAAAGTTTTTTGGATAGACAGGGGAAATCTTAAAGTCAGTCCAAAAGGTTTTTATAATTTCGACAAATGGTCAGATGATTTACTGGATCAAGAAAAAAGAGAGTTAAAAAATAGAAAACAATTTGTTAATCTTGAATTAGAATGGGCAAATAGAGGAGTGAAAGCTAGAGTAAAAAGGAATACAAAAAGACTTGAAAGAGCTAAAAAATTAAAAGCTCAGTTAGAAGCAGATGAATCTTCTTATAGAAGTGCAATTAAAAAAATTAAAACAAAGCAAATAAAATCAACTAATGATAATTCTAAGTTTATTGCAGAATTTAATAAAGTTTCTGTTAAATATCACAATCATAAAAATAAAGTTTTAGAAAATATATCTATAAAAATTGGAAAAGGTGACAGAATTGGTTTACTGGGAAAAAACGGTACTGGTAAATCCACATTTTTGAAAACTTTAGTAGGTGAAATTAAACCTTCTTATGGAACTCTAAAAGTAAAAAAAAATATGAAATTTTCATATTTTGATCAATTGCGCAATGATCTTAATGGTAACAAATCATTAAAGGAAATTCTTGTACCCAATGGAGGTGATTATCTAAAAGTACAAGATAAAGAAAGACATGTATGTAGTTATTTAAAGGATTTTCATTTTGATCCTAAAAGTGCTGGCGATACAATAAAATCACTATCAGGCGGTCAACAAAATCGTTTATTATTGGCAAAAATATTGGCAAATCCACAAACAGGTTTAATTCTTGATGAGCCAACTAATGATTTAGATTTAGAAACTATGGACCTATTAACTGATATGCTATCAAATTATAAAGGCACTTTATTAGTAGTATCTCATGATAGAGATTTTCTTGATCAAACTGTAAATAAAATTTTATCTTTTTCAGAAGAAGGTAACATGTCATTATTTTTTGGTGGTTATAGCGATTTTCTTAAAAACCAAGATATTAAAAAAATTATATATTCCAATAAGAAATCTAAAATAATTAAAAAAATTCCCAAAATTCAAAATAGACTAACATTTAAATATAAATTTGAGTTAGAAAATATTCCAAAAGAAATTATTGAATTAAATGAAAAAATATTAGCGATAAAAAATGAATTGAAAGATTCAAATCTTTATTTAAATGATTATAAAAGATTTAACAAAATAACAAATGAACTTGTACAAAATGAAGAAGAATTGAATAAAAAGGAAATACGATGGTTAGAGTTAATGGAAATCGAAGAGTCAATTAAGGAAATATATGAGCAATAATAAAATTAATTTTATTGGATGGATAATGTTTCTTATTTCAGCTATTGGATTTATTATTTCGAGTAGTGGTAATTTTTGGTCAATGTTTGGAAGTATTTTTTTTTTATTAGGATGCTTAGTATTTCTAATTCCATTTTTTCGTAAACAAGATAAAAATTAATAAGAATCTGAATTTGAATTAGAATCAGTTAGTTCTTTCATTTCATTAACTATTTTTTGAGCATAAGTTGTCATAGATCTAAAGTCAGATGAGACTGTTATTAATTTATAACCTAAATCAATCATTTCTTTTGCATAAGACGTGGTGCCATTGTGAATCCCAGCAATTTTATCGTATTCTTTAGACTTATTTGCTATTAATTTTATATTTGAATAAATAGGATCTTCTCTCACATCAAATTTTGGTTTTAACCCATAAGAAGAGCTCATATCGGCTGGACCAATGTATACCCCAGTAAGATTGGGTACAGATAAAATATGATCAATATTTTCTACGGCTTCTTGAGTTTCAATCATTGCAAAACTTAATATATTTTTATTTGCGTGATTAAAATAATCATCTCCATAAATAAGTTGAGACCTCATCGGCCCAAAACTTCTTTGTCCTACGGGTGGGTAATAACAATATGAAACAAATCTTTCACATTCTTCTTTGCTATTTATCATAGGTGCTATTATTCCTAGCACACCAAGATCCAACATTTTCATAATTATTCCCGGTTCATTCCAGGGTACTCTAGCCATTGGAACTGAAGAACTATTAGATAAAGATTGTAAAACAGGAATACTTGAATTGTAATCATTTAATCCATGTTGCATATCAATTGTAATGGAATCCCATCCCATTTTTCCAAATGCTTCTGCGCTAAATGAGTTTGGCAAAGAAAGCCATCCATTTATAGCAGGAAGATTTTTCTTCCAGATATTAAAAATATTATTTATCATTTATTTTATTACTTATATTAGTTTGATTTAGATTAATACAAATATTTTTTTTGAAATAAGAGAAATTTAAAAAATAATTTTGAAGATTGCAAAAAAATTATTTTCAATGTATTTATTTTAAAAGTTTTACAATTATATGATTGAAAAAATTAATTTATTAACTGCTTGTCTTGAGGATAATAATTTAGATGCAATTGTTTTAGTTCCTGGATCAAATTTTAGATATTTTACTAATGGTGATTTTCATATGATGGAAAGACCAATAAATCTTATTATATCTAAATTTAACAAACCCATTGCAATTTTACCCAATCTTGAGGTTGACAGTTTTAAAAAATTAAAAATAGATAGTGAAATAATATCATGGAAAGATAAAAACGGTTATATGAATGCTTTTAAGGAAGCTTCATTAAAGTTGGGAAGTGTAAAAAATATTGGTATTGAGGGTCAGCGTATAAGATTTTTTGAAGTAAATGCAATTAAAGAAGTTTTTAAAAATTCATGCTTAATAGATGCTCATCATATTCTCGCATCTTTTAGAATAAAAAAAAATAAAGATGAAATAAATAAATTGCGAATAGCAATAGAAATATCTGAAAGAGCCCTTAAGGAAACTTTAACATTTGTTTCTGAAGGCAAGACAGAAAAAGAAATTAAAAATTTACTAATTCAGAATTTATTTAAATTTGGTAGTGATGGAATTGCTTTTGATCCAATAGTTTTGGCCGCTGAAAATTCTGCACTTCCACATGGAAAATCTACCAATTATAAATTAAAAAAAGGAGATTCCTTACTTTTTGATTTTGGGGGATGTCATAATGGTTATAATGCGGATATTACGAGAACATTTTTTATTGGAGAGGCTTCTGATTATCAAAGAAATTTCTATAATATTGTTTTAAATGCAAATTTAGCAGCAATCAATAAATGTAAATTAAATGTAACACTTCATGAAGTAGATGATACTGCAACAACTATTTTGGAAAATAGTCATTATAAAAATTTTATTATACATAAAACAGGTCACGGATTAGGCTTAGATGTACACGAAGAACCCTATGTTGGCAGAGGGAATAATACAAGTTTAGACAATGGAATGGTTGTTACTATAGAACCAGGATTGTATAATCCAGATATGTTAGGAGTAAGAATTGAGGATGATGTATTGATTAATAATGATGCACCAATAATCTTAACAACATTTTCTAAAGATTTAGAAATTATTTGATTAATTTAAATTATAAAGATTGATAACAGTTTTTGCTATAATCACAGCAGTTTTTAAAACAATAAAAACCAAATATACTATTAAAATCTTTTATTTTGTAATTAAGAATATTATATTAATTATATATGAAAAAATTAAGAATTTCACAAATTCAATTTGAGGCAAAATCCACTCCTTATCAAAATTCAAGGATATTAGAAAACTTATTTAAAAAATCACTTAATTTTAAGCCAAATCTTATTTGCACACCTGAATGTTCTAATATTATCACAAATGACTTGAAGCATTTATTTAAAAACACTACTTATATTAATGATTGTCCAATAACAAAGATGGCAAAAAAATTTGCATTACAAAACAATGTTTATATTAATTTAGGATCTTTATTGCTTAAAATCAAAGGTCAAAAAAAACTTGTTAACAGATCTATTTTTATTAATTCAAAAGGTATAATAAAAAAATTTTATGATAAAATACATATGTTTGATGTAAATATTAATAAAAAAGAAAAACACAGAGAATCACAATCATTTAAACCTGGTTTTAAAATTGCTTATGATAGGATAAATAATATAAAAATAGGTTTTACTATTTGTTATGATTTGAGATTTCCAGATCTGTTCAGAAAATTGGCAAAAAAAGGTGTAGAGATTATTTTACTTCCTGCTGCTTTTACAGTTCCAACAGGAAGAGACCATTGGGAAATTCTTATAAAAGCTAGGGCAATAGAAAATAGTTTATTTGTTATTGCAACGGATATGTGCGGCAATCATCATAAAAATAGAAAAACATATGGTCATTCAATAATTTGCGACCCATGGGGGTCAATTATCAATAAATCAAAATCAAAACCAGCTATATTGAATACAGAAATTGATTTAAGTTTAATAAAAAAAGCTAGATCTAAAATACCTGCAACTTTTTTATGAAAAAATTATCTCTTCTTAGAGGAATAGGGAATAAAAAAGAAACTGAAAATTATTATGACAAATGGGCATTAACTTATGATGATACATTAAAAAAATGGAATTATAAAGCGCCAGAAAAAGCTGTTAAATTTATTATAAAACAAATACAAAAAAAACCAAAATATATTTTAGATCTTGCCTGTGGCACGGGTTTGTTTGCGAAGCAAATAAAAATAATTTATCCTTCCAGTATTATAGATGGCGTAGATATCTCTGCAAAGATATTGAAAATCGCTAGAAATACAAATTTATATAGGTATTTATTTAAAACTAGTTTTGAAAAAAAAATTAAACTAAAAAATAAATATGATCTCATTAGCTTGATAGGGGCTATGACTTATTGCAATAAACCAAAAAAATTGTTTGAAAATGTAATTTCGAATTTAAACACAAATTCTTTTTTTGTATTTACCCAAAGGATTGATTTGTGGGAAAGTAGAAATTTTGATAATATTTTAGATGTATTTAATAGTAATTTGAAATTAATATTTAAATCAAGACCTTTAAATTATTTACCTAGAAATAATGATTTTAAAAAACATATTAAAATAAGAATAGTTATAATGAAAAAAATTTAAAATTTTTTTAAATTATTAAATTTTTCCATTCTTTTTAAAGTTTTTTCACTAACATGATGTTCTATACCCTCAGAGTCTATTTCTGCAGTTTTAATATCAATGCCTAAATTCCTCAAAAATCTAAAAACAATTTTATGTCTTTTTTTTGAAAAACTTGCAATTTTTTGTCCTTTTAATGTTAGAAATATTGATCTGTAGGGTTCTTTTTTTACAAAACCTTGATTATGTAATCTTTGTATTGTTTTATTTGCAGTTGCTTGTGCTATTCCAAGTATATTTGCTATATCTACTATTCTTGCCTCTCCTTTCTTGTGAAGTAATTCAGCAATAAGTTCTAAATAATCTTCAGTATTTTCATTTTTATGATCGTCTCTTACATTTCTATATGACATTTAAATCAAATATCATTTAATTAGATTTTTTTCTATAATATTGTTTAAATAAATATAGCTATAGCTATAAATTTTAGCTATATATATAAAAATGAATGCACTTTTAAATGCTATTAAAGATAAAAAAAGATTAATCTTAAAGAATGAAGGAAGACTTTTAAAAAAATCTTTTTTTGGTTTATTAATTTTAACATTAGCTTTTCAATCAGGGGAATTTGGCGTAATTGTTCGACAATCCATGGTTGATGCTTATTTAGCAGTTTCAGTTTTTGTTGGATTCACATTAATAGTATTTATAGGATTGGATTCATTAACTAATTTTAATGTAAATTTGTTTTTAGAAAAAGTTAAAAAATTCCATGTTCCAATAGCTTCATTATTAGGAGCTATCCCTGGTTGTGGAGGTGCAATTATTGTTGTTACTCAATATATACAAGGAAGAATTTCTTTTGGATCTCTTGTTGCGGTATTAACAGCAACAATGGGCGATGCAGCGTTTTTAATTTTAGCTTTGGAACCTTCTACTGGAGCTTTAATATTTGGAATAGGTATATTTGTGGGTACTATTTCAGGATATATTGTTGATTTTATTCATGATAAAACTTTTATGATTCCTACTGCAAAAATAAATGTTGAATTTGAAAAATTAAAAAAAACTTTTGTTTCTAAGTTTAATATTTTTTGGATAATTATATTTTTTCCAGGTTTTATTATTGGAATTTTGTTAGCTTTCTTGGTTGATGTTGATTCAATATTTGTAAACTCATATTCATTTAGTTTAGTTACTATTGTTGGTTCTTGTGGAGCTATATTGTCAATTTTTATGTGGTCATTAAATCCATTAAGTGACTTTCAATGTTCAACAGATAAAAGTAGAGGATTCACCTCAAGAGTAATAGATACAACAAATTTTGTAACAACTTGGGTAATTAGTGGTTTTCTAGTATTTGAAATATTTATTTATTTTACTGACTTAGATTTAAAATTATTTTTTGATATTTGGTTGCCACTTGTTCCACTTATTGCAATTTTGTTTGGATTTCTGCCAGGATGTGGACCACAAATCATTGTTGCAACATTTTATTTGAATGGCTTCATACCTTTATCGGCAGAAATAGGTAATGCAATTTCAAATGATGGGGATGCTTTGTTTCCTGCTATAGCAATGACTCCAAAAGCAGCAATCTTAGCAACTTTGTATAGCGCTTTCCCAGCAGTTATTTTTGCTTATAGCTATTTTTTAATTTTTGAGTAAACATTGCAATTAATTTTAAAAATATTTAATTGTAATCAAAATAAAGTGAATTTAAAACAAAAAAACCAAAGATCAAAGCACAAGCAATTACTTAAGGAAAAAAGATTAGCAAAATTAGAAAAACAGTTAAAGTCTAATATTTTAAAAAGAAAAAATGCAATAAAATCAAAAAATGGATAAATTAATAATTTCTGGCAATTCTGATTTATATGGATCTATTAAAGTTAATGGATCAAAAAACTCAGCTTTACCTATAATGGTTTTAAGTATGTTAAGCGATCAAGATTTGATTTTGAAAAATGTTCCAAATCTTGAAGATGTAAATAATATGCAAAATTTACTTAGGGAATATGGAGTATTTTCAAAAAAAAACAAAGATCATATTAAACTTAATTCACATAATATTCATAATCGCGTAGCTGATTATGACATAGTAAGAAAAATGCGCGCGTCTATTTTGATATTAGCACCTTTAATGGTCAGATTTGGTGAAGCAAAAATATCTTTACCTGGAGGTTGCGCAATTGGAGCAAGACCAATTGATTTACATCTTTATGGACTGAAAAAACTAGGTGCTAAATTCAAAATAGAGAATGGCTATGTTTATGGTAAAGTAAAAAATTTTTTAAAAGGAAATCATGTCACATTACCATTTCCGAGTGTTGGTGCCACTGAAAGTATATTAATGGCTGCGACGTTAGCGAAAGGCAAAACAATAATTAGTAATGCTGCAAGAGAACCTGAAGTTGTTGATCTTGCTAATTGTTTAAATTCAATGGGTGCTAAAATTAAATATGCTGGAAAAAATAATATTGAAATACAAGGCGTAGATAAATTAAAAAAAACAAATCATAAAATTATAGAAGATAGAATTGTTGCTGGAACTTTTATAATAGCTGCTGTAATGTTAAATAAAAGATTCAAAGTTACAAGAATAGATCCTAATCACATAACCTCCTTAATTAATGTTTTAAAAAAAATGGGTGCCAATCTAAAAATACAAAAATCCTCAATAATTATATTACCATCATCAGATCTCAAAGGCACGAGCATTATTACTGAACCATATCCAGGTTTTCCAACTGATTTGCAAGCGCAAATGATGGCTTTAATGAGTGTTGTGAAAGGAAAATCTCAAATTACTGAAACTATTTTTGAAAATCGATTTATGCATGTACCTGAACTTAATAGGCTTGGAGCAGATATAAAAATAAAAAAAGAAATTGCTTATATAGCTGGAGAAAAAAAATTAAAGGGAGCCCCAGTTATGGCAAGTGACCTTAGAGCAAGTGTAAGTTTAGTTTTAGCTGGTTTATATGCGACAGGTACCACTACTATTAATAGAGTATATCATCTAGATAGAGGGTATGAAAAAATTGAAAAAACCTTAGGAAAACAAGGCCCTATAATAAAAAGAAAAAAAATTTAAGTTTTTATAGTTTTTTTTAAAATCAAGATATAAAAGCCGCAAAATTTTATGAAAAAAATTATTATAGCAATGCCTAGAGGTCGAATTACTGAAGAATGTAAAAATATATTTTTAAAATCAAGCTTTGCACCTGACCCACTTTTATTTGATGAAAATTCTAGGAAATTAACTTTTGAATCTAAGGATAAAAAAATAGATTATATTAAAGTAAGATCTTTTGATGCATGTACATTTGTCGCTTTTGGTGCAGCACAAATTGGAGTAGCTGGCAATGATGTAATTAAAGAATTTAGATATTCAGAAGTATATGCCCCATTGGATTTAAATATAGGCCATTGTAGATTGTCTGTAGCGGCATTAAAATCTTTATTAGAAAAAGAAGATCCAAGTACTTGGAGCAATATTAGAATAGCAACTAAATATCCCAATATAAGCAAAGATTTTTTTGCAAAGAAAGGTATTCAAGTTGAACCCATAAAATTAAATGGTTCTATGGAATTAGCCCCTTCACTTAATATGTGTAAAAGGATAGTTGATTTAGTTTCAACAGGTGCAACTCTCAAAGCAAATGGTTTAATAGAAGTAGATGAAATAATGAAAGTACAATCAAAATTAATTGTTAATAGATCTGCATATAAAACTAATACAAATTTAATTCAAAAGATAATAGATGAATTAAAAGAAATTATTTAATGAAAGTTTTAAAATTCAAAGAAAAGGATTTTTTTAGTAAATTATATTTTTATACATCTAAAAGAGAAAAATTAATAAATAAAGATATAGATTTCTTAGTAGGAAATATAATTAATGATGTAAAAAAAAATGGTGATAGCGCATTAGTTAAGTATACTAAAAAATTAGATAATATTAATTTTTCAAACAAAAATATTAAATTAATTAATCACAGTAGATATTATTCAAATAAGCTTATTGATAGGAGGGTTATTACTAGTTTTAAAAAAGCTATAAAAAATATAACTGATTTTCATAAAAAACAACTACCTAAAAATTATGAGGTCAGAAAAAATCAAGTTAGATTGATTTCACAATGGCAGCCAATGGAATCTGTTGGTTTGTATATCCCTGGTGGACGTGCTTCTTATCCATCTTCTCTATTAATGACAGCAATTCCAGCAATAGTAGCTGGAGTTAAAAGAATAGTTTGTGTAACGCCTCCAGTAAAAAAAATTAATCCTTATATTGTCAAGTTATTAGAAGAACTTAAAATACACGAAGTTTATTTTGTTGGAGGAGCTCAAGCAATAGCAGCATTAGCTTATGGAACAAAAACTATTAAACCAGTAAATAAAATTTTTGGACCAGGAAATGCTTATGTAACTTCTGCAAAAAAACAAGTTTTTGGTAAAGTTGGAATTGATTTGATTGCAGGCCCATCAGAAATTGTAGTTGTTGCAAATGAAAAAAATAATCCTAAATGGGTTGCGAGTGATTTGATGGCACAAGCCGAACATGATGAAAATGCTCAATCAATTTTAATTACGAATAGTAAAAAATTTAGTAATGCTGTTCAAAAAGAAATAATTAAAATTTCAAAGAATATCAAAAAAACTAACATATTGACAAAGAGTTTAAATAGAAATGGTTTAGTAGTATTAATAGAAAATTTTAATTATGCAGCTGATATAATCAATTATATAGGTCCAGAACATTTACATATTCATTTAAAAAATTACAAAAAAATATTATCAAATATTAGAAATGCTGGGGCAATTTTTATAGGAGAATTTACTACAGAAGCTTTTGGTGATTATATTGTTGGTACAAATCATGTTTTGCCAACATTTGGTTCATCTAAGTTTTCATCAGGTTTAGGGGTAATTGATTTTATGAAAAGAAAGTCAATTATAGAAATGAATAAAATTAGCTTTGATAATTATGCTAATGATGTAAAAAAGATGGCTGAGGTTGAAGGATTAGAAGCTCATAAGTTGTCAGTTAAAATTAGACAAACAAATAAAAATTAATTATATGTTTATTTTGTAAAGGAGAAAATGCCAAAAGAAGGTTCAATTGAATTTCAGGGAGTGGTTCTAGAATTATTGCCGAATGCTATGTTTAAAGTAAAGCTTGAAAATGATCATGAGATATTAGCTCATTCATCAGGTAAAATGCGCAAGAATAGAATTAGGGTTCTTGCAGGTGATAAAGTAACAGTTGAGATGACGCCGTATGATCTTACTAAAGGTAGAATCACATTTAGATGGAAGTAAAAAAAGTAAAAAATAATATTTTTGAACTTAAAAAAAAATCAAAATGCCCTTCATGTACAAAATTTGCCAAAGATCCCTTTGTGCCTTTTTGCTCTAAAAAATGTGCGGATATAGACTTAATGAAATGGTTATTGGATGAACATCAATTGAATTTAAAATAACTAAAAATATAGCATATTGAAAAATATTTAATTGAATTAAATACTAAAACACTTTATCAGAAATTTTTTAAGCCCAGGTAGCTCAGTCGGTAGAGCAGAGGACTGAAAATCCTCGTGTC
>CETH01182737.1_pt1 | contig 15655 bp, 16 predicted proteins | sample 361461 | NCBI WGS metagenome assembly CETH01 (sample SAMEA2622695, study PRJEB7988) | marine metagenome | isolation source: saline water (ENVO:00002010), including
CGGCGGCGAGCCATTTTCTGCCTCGGTTCTCCATAAATTCGGGCACGAAACTAAGTACTCTCAACGTTCAGATATAGCGGATCCGCGGGGGTGGTCAATGGCGAGGGTAGGACGATTTCACCGCTTTGAGTAAAATTAGCGGCGGACGTGTTTCGTCGAGTATCATAGCTCAACTGGATTGAAGGATACGTCACCCGGCGCACCATCTGCAAAAAGCCAGACCGGCTTCCGGTCTTGAAATTCAACAGAAGGCAGCGCCATAAGGCTGCTCGATAACGTTCGAAATCCCGTATCGGTCTCAATCCGCATTGCATCCCGAGAATCTGTATCCGAGCCGTGGTCGGTTGAGGCGAGTAGGTTCAGCCATTCGGACCAGTCACCTCCGTCAACATCAGGTTCAGCTGCGGCTTGGAATAAGGGCATAAAGTGTCTAACTCGACCTGATGCATTGTCATTCAGATCGAACGCCGTAAGCATTGAAAGTCCCTCTGAAAGCTCGGTGATCTTTATATGACCGCTTTCGGCAGCGCCAAGCCCCTGCAGCCAATATGCATCTCGATTATCCGCTATAACCAAATTGAACGAGCGATAGCTGCGACCGTCGAGACCGACAAGGGCCTTAGCGGCATCCGCTGCGTCGGCATGATCTAGGGCCTCAAGAACGATTTCTCCTCTAGATCGGTGAGTTGGACTGGGCCCCAGTGAATCATGGCGGTTCAAAATACACGCGACTATTCCCTGTTCGTTAACCCCCATCCAGGTGCCACCTGCTAAACGATCAATCCCGGCAACGACGTTTTCTCGGTCCGGCCAGTGGCGTGCAGGTGGGTCCCATGGACGTTTCTCCATTTCATCGCGATTTGCCGCTATCAGAACAGGCCAATCGTGGTCCGGACGCCTTAAGATAATAACAGTGCACATTCCGTCTCGATAACAGGTTAAGGAAGTAAGGGCTATACTCGGAATGAGTAACTTGACATGGTGCGGCTGTGCGTCAATCTATACAAAATTATTTTTCAAGACTTGGTAGGCAGAAATGTCTGGATTTGAAGAACGCGAAAAAAGTTTCGAAACGCAGTACAAGCGCGATCAGGAAAACCTGTTCCGTGTAACATCTCGCCGTAACCGACTCCTTGGTCTTTGGGCGGCGGAACAGTTTGGTATGCCGGATAATCAAGCTCTAGATTATGCGAAAGAAGTAGTATTGGCTGACTTTGAGGAACCTGGTGACGAGGATGTGTTTCGTAAGGTGTTGGCGGATTTCCTTAGCAAGGGGATCGAGATGGACGAGCAGACCCTGCGGAATGAAATGGTTCGTCTGATGGATGAAGCCACTCGACAGATTAATGCAGAAAATAGCTAGATCTGCTAATCTCGAATTCTATTCGAAGACGCGTCCGAAAATAGTATCGATATTTTTAGTGTGGTAGCCAAGGTCAAACATCTCTTCCAGTGCCGCGTTGTCCACCAGACAGGACACTTCGCTGTCTGACTTGAGTAGGTCGAGGAAAGAGGTTCCATTAGACCAGGAATCCATTGCATTCCGTTGTACTGCAACATAGGCATCTTCGCGGCTCATGCCGGCTTGAGTAAGGGCCAACAGAACACGCTGTGAAAAGACAAGACCTCCGAGGGCCTCCAAGTTTGCCTGCATCTGCTCCGGATAGACAATGAGATTTTCAATTACCGTGGTCAGACGGGCAAGCAGAAAATCGAGCGTAATCGTCGTATCTGGGGCGATCATGCGCTCGACCGAGGAGTGCGAGATATCGCGTTCATGCCATAACGCAACATTTTCCATCGCCGGAATGCAATTAGATCGCACGAGCCTCGCCAATCCGGAGATATTCTCAGTCAGTACAGGGTTGCGTTTATGCGGCATGGCGGATGAGCCTTTTTGACCCGGAGAAAAAAATTCCTCTGCTTCTCGGAGTTCTGTGCGTTGCAGGTGTCGTATTTCCACAGCTAGCCGCTCTGCAGACGACGCAATCACCGCCAGAACAGAGAAAAATATTGCATGTCGGTCTCGAGGGATCACCTGCGTAGAGACGGTTTCCGGAACGAGGCCCATTTTCTTAGCAACATGTTCCTCAACAGCCGGATCAATGTTGGCGAAGGTTCCAACGGCACCTGAGATTCCACAGGTTGCGATTTCATTGCGTGCAGCTTTAAGGCGTTCGCGATTTCGGGAGAACTCCGCATAGTGGCCCGCCAATTTGATGCCGAACGTAGTTGGTTCCGCATGTATGCCATGACTACGCCCGATCGTGGGAGTAAGTTTGTGTTCTATAGCGCGGGTTTTTAATGCTACTAACAGCTTTTCGATGTCGTCCAGGAGGATATCGGTCGCTTGTGCCAATTGAACCGCGAGACAGGTATCGAGAACATCAGAAGATGTCATGCCTTGGTGGACAAAACGCGCGTCGTCTCCAACATGTTCGGCAAGGTTGGTTAGAAAAGCAATTACGTCATGTTTAGTTTCGCGCTCGATCTCGTCGATTCTTTCGACCTCGAACGCGCCGCGATCCCAAACGGCCTTTGCCGCCCCCTCGGGAATGACACCCAATTTAGCCTGAGCGTCGCAAGCATGCGCCTCGATTTCAAACCATATCCGAAACTTATTTTCGGGTTCCCAAATAGCGCTCATCCCGGCTCGAGAGTATCTTGAAATAGCCATGACCCGGGTTTATCAGAATCACGGCCCTACAGAAAGGGAGTGGATCACCCACAGGACAAATAAGCGCTCATCAGTATACTAGATAATCCGATAGTTTCGGACGGCGGCAAAATAGGTCAAAAAACCAAAAATCGCCCAAAATAACACCCCAATTGCCATAGATACTTGTGTTCCGTCGGAGAGCACTGCGACCAAGACGCCCGTCAGAGCACCCATGAGCTGCTGGATAAAACCAACCAAAGACGATGCAGCGCCGGCGATATCTGAAAAAGGTTGAAGTACGCCGGCGATTGATTGTGGAAAAATCAGAGCAAATGCCACCATGCAGAACGCCATCGGACCCATTACAGAAAACCAGTGATCCACCCGAGCCCAAGCAAGGCCGGCTAGAACGAGGCTAAAAGTAGCGGCTAAGAGAACGCCACAGTACAGTAAACGGTCGCCACCATATTTCGCGACCAGACGCGCACCCATAAGCATACCACATACCGAACCAACCATCACGCCAGCGAACATATAGCTGTAATGGAGTTCAGATTGTCCAAGGTGTGAGATAATTACATCTGCCGACGCACTTAGGAACGCGAAAAGCATTCCATATGCGGCAGTCGCACAACCTGTGTAGGCCCAGAAGGACCCTGTATTAGCAATTTTCCAAAAGTTTCGAAAGATTGGTCCTGGGTTAAGGGCATCCACAGCTTTGGCCGCGATTGTCTCTTTAAAAAAGACCGAAAAAAAAATGGCGACGGAAAGGGAATAAACCGACAGAAAGATAAACATAGCTTCCCAACCGATATAAACCGTCAGCGCCGCGCCAATGATTGGAGCAAGCATTGGCGCCGTGCTGTGAAATACCATCATTAGCGACATAACTCGGGCTGCGTCCTGATATTCATGTCGATCACGGATTATAGCTCGCGCGACCAGCCATCCACTGGAAGCAGCCAGACCATGTACAAACCGAAATGCTATCAACATTTCGATTGAACTCGATAATGCACATCCGGCGGTGGCGGCCGATGTAATTATAAGTCCACCCACGATAGCCGGCTTTCGGCCGAAGCGGTCTGAGATCGGCCCGTGTATCAGTTGGCCGACGGCGATGCCAAGCATAAACATTGTCAGTGTAAGCTGGACTGACTCCCGGTCGCCATTTAAGGCGCTGCCAATCATTGGCATCAGTGGCAGTATCCCGTCAATTCCAGCCGCACTCATCACGGTAGTTAGGGCGAGGAGGGCGGCGAAGCCCGCATTATCAAAGGTTTTCATTTTGGGGTGATCAATCCGGCGTACTTTTGAAATCCCGAATTGGATATACTAAGACACGATAGGCGATCAGGGTCGATACCGTGAAAGTGCAGATAATTGCCGCCATTGGGAGGGGCGAGCCGTCGTTGAGAATTCCAATTACAGCTGTTGCCGCCGCTGCGATCAGAAATTGCACAAATCCGAGCAGGGACGATGCTGCCCCGGCAATGTGAGCAAAAGGCGACATTGCCCCCGCGGTTGTGCCCGGAACGATGAAAGATAGCGATACGAGCAGCAAAACTATCGGACCCATCAAAGTATAAAGTGTAATGTTGCCTGATAAAACGAACATAAGCATTCCGATGCCGGAAATCGCCGCAAGCGCCGACCCTAGACGGATTAAAATATCTATGCCCACTAGAGAAGCAATCCGAGCAACCGCTATCTGAGCGGCTGTATAGCTAATCATTGGAATGGCCATTGCAACTCCGAACTCTACAGGTGAGAGGCCAAGATATTGAATCAGTCCAATCGGCGCGCCAGCGAAATATGCCATCAAGGCAGCATACATGAAGCTGCCACATATGGCATAACGAAAGAACGATTTCTCGCCGATGACATAGCGATAATTCAGGAGTATCGCTCCGGGACGAATTGATCGGCGTTTGGAGTGAGTGTTGGTTTCTGCAAGGCCGAAGAAAACAGCTAAGCCCGCGAGCACTGCGAAACCGGTCATTGCTAAGAAGACTGATTGCCAACCGAGTGTATGATTCAGGTAGCCGCTGACGGCGGGCGCTATTGTGGGCATAAGCCCGTGAATGCCCATCATAAGGGCGAACAACCGCGCTCCAGCCTCCCGGTCAAATAGATCCCGTATTACGGCGCGGGCAACGATTACACCTGAGCAAGCGAAAAATCCTTGGAGGAACCGCAGGACTATCAGGATCTCGATCTCTGGTGCGTTTGCACAAGTAAAGGTAACCGCTGCGTAGGCCGCGATCCCGGCAAGTATTACTGGTTTACGGCCAAAATAATCAGATAGTGGCCCGTAGATAAGTTGTCCGAACGCGATCCCCGCTACCAACGCGCTCAAACTGAACTGTGCCAAAGCCGTGTCGGCGGAAAAGTGCTTAGCCACGGCGGGGACGAGGGGAACCGACGCGTCCACCGATAGCGGTAATAGCATGGGTAGCAGGCTCAAAAGTGCCGCAAGTAGCGCGTAGCGGCTGCGGCTCATGATATTAAACTTTGCTGCTGCTGGTTAGAAAGACGATTCTCAGTATAAGGCTTTCCGCCCAAAGCTAAGTACCCGCAATTGTGTTGCGGATACGCTTAATCACATCCCGGAAATTTTCCTGCTCGTCGCCGGTCAACGTACTCATACAATGCCCGTTCTCGGTTGGAATAACCTTGCGATAAAATTTTTGGCCTTCACGGGTCAGATATACGTTGATCTTGCACGCATCCTTCTTGTTTTCGTCGCGGCGGTCACGGCCGCGCGCTTCCAGCTTATTGAGGGAGGCGATCGTTGTAGGCCCCTTCATACGGACCCTCTCGAATAATTCCTTTTGTGTCAGTCTGTCTAGTTCCCACAAGGCTCGACGAAACGTTCATAACCCCAGAGAAACACCGTGTCGACGGATTCTGTCCGAAAACTCTCGGTTCATGGCTCGGTTTGCATCCCATATAAGGAAGCACACCGTATTTTTTGGATCAAAATAATCGTCGGGCATCATAAGCCGGATTTACCCGCCAACCGGTTGAAGGGCAAGCACCATCGGCTTGACAGATGTATAGCGTGGCGGGACACTTCGTTAGCAAACTAATAGATAAAAAATGGTCAAAGGATTTAGGAGTGGCGGGCGAAGATTTTCGATATGAATACGAAACGTTGCTGGTCGCATTCGAGGACGGTGTGTGTTTATTGACCCTCAATCGTCCTAATAAGCGCAACGCGATGAACCCAACTTTAGGTGAGGAAATTACCGACGCCTTGGAACGCCTTCGCAACGACACCCGCTGTCGCGTGCTAGTTATCACTGGCGCTGGAAAGTCTTTCTCCGCTGGCATGGACCTGAAAGAATTCTTTATCGAGCTGCAGGATAAGCCGGCAGAATATGACCGAGCACACCGCGTGGCTGTTGAGTGGCGTGGTCGCACCCTACGTCGCTTTCCCAAGCCCACTATAGCAATGGTCAATGGACACTGCTTCGGCGGCGCTTTCACTATCGTCGAAGGATGTGATCTAGCGGTGGCTGCCAAAGATGCAAAAATGGGGCTTAGCGAGATCAATTTTAAAATGTTTCCCGGAGGCAGCGTCGGAAAATCCATGGGAAACCTTCTCCGTCCTCGGGACTATATGTTGTATGCACTGACCGGTAGGCCGATGAGCGGCCAGACAGCTGCCGAAATCGGGTTAGTGAATTATGCGGTCCCCGGAGAGCACCTGCGCGATGACGTGATGGCACTCGGTCGAGAAATTGCTAACAAGGATCTTTCTGCACTCCAGGGAACCCTCGAGATCTATCGTAATTCTATGGATATGGAGTGGGATGTTGCCATGGACTACGCATCAACATTGCAATCGCAGCATACGGCAAGGCAAGCAAATGCTTTCCGCGAAGAGGGGATCGGCGATTTCCTCGACAAGAAATACAAGCCTGGCCTTGGCGGGCATGAAAACGCATCGGAATAACGGAGAAAACCGGATGGCAGACTGCACCGAAAGTAAAATCGATATTAGGGGAACCGAAGTTCATCTGCGCCAAGGCGGATCGGGCGAACCGATGCTTTTCCTGCACGGTGCCAGTGGTGTTGCGGGTTGGATCCCGACTTTTCAATCCCTCTCTGAATCTCATGATTTAATGGTGCCGGACCATCCGACCTACGGCCTGTCGGATGAACCCGAGTGGCTGGATAACATGGATGATCTTGCGATGTTCTATCTAGATTTCTTGGATCATATGGACCTAGACGGGGTCCACTTGGTTGGTAACTCCCTGGGAGGCTGGCTGGCAATGGAAATAGCGGTGCGCAACTGCACACGGCTAAAAAGCCTGACCTTAGTTGGTTCCGCCGGCATTCGGATCGCGGGCAAACCCATAGCCGATATCTTTATGATGGACCCCGACGATTTGGTGCGGGCAATCTTCGTCGACCAATCCTTCGCGGACAACATCCTGAATATGGAGCTGACCGAGGAGCAGGTTGACATCCAAATCCGCAACCGGGTGGCTACCGCCCGGCTAGGCTGGCAACCGCGCCTTTTCAACCCGAATTTACGCAAGTGGTTGCACCGTATCACGTTGCCGACCCATGTTATTTGGGGTGATACCGACAAGATCGTCGACCCGGTCTATGCCGATGAGTTCGGCAAGATTATTGCAGGATCAAAGGTGACCATGATCGAAGAGGCCGGTCACTTGCCGCACGTAGAGCAGTCTGGACCCTTTGTTGATGCCGTTTCAGGTTTCCTACAAGCGAATGCGGCTTGATCAATAGAGACCACCCTTTGACGGGGGGAAAACGATGAAGGCATTTATGTTCCATTTGATGCCCTACGCATCGCTCGATATGGTTGAACGTGACAAGCACCCGTCAGCGTGGATCACGCTGCCAAATTCATTGTACGACCCCAAGGTGGGTCACGAGCTGTACAATCGTTATCTGGACGAGTTGGAGTTCGCTGCGGAGGTTGGCTTCGATGGCGTAGCGGTTAACGAACACCACCAGAACGCCTATGGTCTGATGCCGTCTCCCGTTGTAATGGCGTCATCGCTTGCCCGGAAAACCGAAAACTGTAAACTCGCCATTCTGGGCAATGCCTTTGCGCTGCGGGAACATCCGCTGACGCTCGCGGAAGAGCATGCAATGATTGACTGTATCACCGGTGGGAGACTGATTACCGGTTTTGTGCGCGGCATCGGCGCGGAATTCTATTCGCTAGCGGCGAACCCAACTTTCAGTCACGAGCGACACATGGAGGCGCATGATCTCGTCATTCGCGCCTGGACAGAAACCGGACCCTTCGCTTTTGAGGGCAAGCACTACCACTTTGAGTATGTGAATATGTGGCCACGTCCCTACCAGGAGCCACACCCGCCGATATGGTGCCCGTCGCTTGGCTCGACCGAAACAATCGAATGGGCTGCGCATCCCGAACGCAAATATGTCTACACCCAGAATTACAGCCCGTTTTCCAATGTTTGCAAATTCCTGGATCAGTATCGCCAGGTGGCGGCTTCGCAATACGGATACGAGGCTTCCTCTGACCAAATCGGGTGGACTGCCCCTGTCTATATTGCCGACACCGACGAACAGGCTGTGGAAGAAGCGACAGAACACATGGAAGCTCTATTCAACAAATTCTTGTACCTGCCGTTCGAGCAGCTTTTCCCGCCGGGATATATGTCGGTTGAGTCCTATAAGCGGGTCGCGGCTCACAAGCGCAACATCACTGGCGGCGCGAAAATGGAAACCCTGATTGAAAATGGCGTAATCCTTGTCGGCAGCCCGGAAACTGTGCGTAAAAAGATAATCGAATGCCATAAAGTTCTGGGTTTTGGCACCTTCGTTGCACTGCTTCACTTTGGGACCTTGCCCGCTGATAAGACTGAACGGAACATCCGGCTATTCTCGGAAGAAGTGCTTCCGGCGATTCAACCGCTTGGAGAAAAGGAATATCGAGGTTTTGAACCGACACAGGTGGCCGCCGAATAGATTTGGGCATTTGTGCCGCATAATTCTGGATGAGTACATAATCGCTGTTGGTGACGCACCTCTTTCATAGGAATCTGTTGCATGAAGGTATTTGCATTTCACTTGATGCCATATGGCGCCCTCGACATGTCCTATGCCGAGGAATACAGCTCCGTATGGCTCAAGCTACCGAATAGCTATTTTGATCCAAAGGTCGGCCATGACTTGTACAACCGTTATCTAGACGAATTGGAATTAGCCGCGGAACTGGGTTTCGATGGAGTGAGTGTTAATGAGCACCATCAAAATGCCTATGGATTGATGCCATCGCCCGTAGTGATGGCCGCCGCGCTAGCTCGAAAAACGGGAAACTGTAAGATCGCTATTCTCGGTAACGCGTTTGCGCTCCGGGAGCACCCCCTCACTCTCGCGGAAGAGCATGCGATGATAGACAATATAACCGGCGGTCGGCTTATCACTGGTATGGTCCGAGGTGTCGGCTGCGAATATTTTTCGATGGGCGTGAATCCAGCATTTTCGTTGGAACGCCACATGGAGGCTCATGATCTCGTAATCCGAGCTTGGACTGAAACCGGGCCTTTTGCATTTGAGGGAAAGCACTATCACTTGGAATACGTGAACATGTGGCCACGTCCTTATCAGGCTCCCCATCCGCCAATTTGGTGTCCGTCTCAGGGGTCTACAGAGACTATAGTATGGGCGGCGCATCCCGATCGAAAATACACCTACTTACAAGCCTATTCGGCCTTTGATAGTGTTCTGAGATATTTAAATCTGTATCGATCCGTCGCTGAGGAGAAATATGGTTATACAGCCTCTTCCAGCCAGATAGCGTGGAGCGTTCCGGTATACTGTGCCGAGACTGACGAGAGAGCGGTTGAGGAGGTTCGCCCCCATATTGAATCGCTGTTTAATACGTTTTTACCGAAAATATCTCAGTCTATGTTTGTGCCGCCGGGTTACATGACCACATCTTCAATGAAAAAAATATTTGCCCACAAAGCAGCCCTTCGCGGCGGACAGAAGGTCAGCGATTTGATGGAACGTGGCGTTATAGTGGTCGGAAGCCCTGACACCGTCCGCAGAATGCTCATAGAGCGGCATCGGCAGGCAGGGTTTGGGCATGTTTTGGTCATGCCTCAGTTTGGAACATTGCCGGCGAACCTCACAGAAAAGAACATACGTCTACTTGCTACCGAGGTAGTTCCTGAATTACAGACACTAGATGAAAATAACTATGCGGGGTTCGAGCCCGCGATAGCAGCGGAGTAGATGAAAATGTTGGAAAGCCTCCAGTTCGACGGCGCGCCAGTCCTTGTTACTGGAGGCGGGCAGGGTATTGGTCGATCCACCTGCGAGGTCCTGGCGGAACTTGGGGCGCTGGTAATTATTGTCAGCAAGACCGAAGAAAATGTTCATCAGACTGAAAAACTGTTAGCCGATGCTGGTGCTGCCTGTGAAGGACATGTCGTAGACGTATCGATAAAAGCGGAGGTCGACGCACTAGCAGCCTCAGTAAAGAAACATCACGGCCATGTTAAATCGATTGTTAACAATGCGGGCACTAATTTTGTCAAAAAGCTCGAAGAACTGGAAGAAGATGACTGGCACCGAATAATCGGTATCGACCTGTCGAGTGTTTTCTATATGTGTAAAGCATTTCTCCCTATGCTGCGTAAGGCGCGGGGAGGGGGGTCGATAATTAATGTTGCGTCGACTTTCGGCATTATCGGGCATCCCGAAATGCCGGTCTACTGCGCGGCTAAAGGGGGTGTTTTGTCTCTGACCCGGCAACTAGCTGTGGATTATGGGCATGAGAATATAAGGGTAAACGGGGTCTGTCCCGGAGCAACGCTATCGCCAAGGGTAAAACAATATATCGACTCTGGTATGGTGGATGGAAAAATCGTTGAGGAGCTCGCACTGCTAAACCGGTTAGCCGAGTGCGACGAGATCGCCAATGTCATAGCTTTTCTGGCGTCTGATGCAGCGTCCTATGTGCACGGTGCCTCGATCGTTGTTGATGGGGGACAAACCATTCACTGAAATACCTTGGGGGCTGTCCAGACGGGTATATTTGGAATTGTAATACAGGATGGTAGGATGCTCCGAGCAGAGTATTCAGATTTTTCTGGAAATCATTTTTTGGAGAGCTGTCCAATGAAGACCCCAGGGTTAGTTGTTCCCCCACTTACCCCTTTCAACAAAGATCTCAATGTTGATTTTGACGTTCTTGAGCATGAAGTGGATTACATAATCGAGGACTGTGGCGCGATGATGGTATCAGCCGCTGGTGTCGAAACTACTGAATACCATTTTCTATCTTTCGAAGATCGCTGCGAACTAATTCGTCGGACGGTTGAATTCGTCGACGGGCGGGTGCCCGCTGTCGTCGGAGTATCCCATGCGAACGTCAAGACAGCGATCGAGTTGTCTCAAATGGCCCAGGATCTAGAAGCTCACGCCCTGCAGATCCTTGCTCCTTTGCGGCCCTTCGGGGGAGCACCGACGCTTGATGACCTGATATCTTATTATGAGGCGATCTCGGATGAGACCGACCTGCCAATCATGCTATATCTCAATCCGGGGCCGGGTGCAGAAGTCAATCCATTCTGGGCGTTAGAGCTCGCGAAGTTGGATCGCGTCAAATACGTAAAAGAGAGTTCCCGGGATCTGGCACGTGTATCCCGCCTTATCGAAGAGATCGATCACGGAGGGCATGCGCAATATTTCACCACCATGCAAATGCTACTAGCGTCGATCCAGCTAGGGGGATCCGGTGCGACAATGCCACCACCCGGCGCATATATCGCTAATGCGATCATAAATGCATTTAATGCCGGCGATCATACCGAAGCGGCCCGTTTGCAGAGACAATTCGCACTTTGGCCCGCGCGCTGGATGTCGTACGGTTTAGCACCAGCACTTAAAGCAGCGATGGAAGTAGTTGGCATGCCATTGGGGGATCCTTACCCACCCTTTAAACCTGTTTCCGACGGTGATAAGGCAGCCATGCGAGAATATCTGCAGGGGACCTACCTGTTTGAAAACGCACATCAGGAGGTTATGAGAGCTCGAGCTGCCTGACTGTAGGAGTATTTTTGGGCATTCTGCTCTAACTTTCCAAGTCAGCAGCGGTCAGTCGGCCTCTTTCGCCTCTATTTCCGCGAGAGCCCAAACACGGCCGATTGGCCCTCGTGTTTTCAGCATTTCGCCAGAGATTTCATCCATTTCTGCTTCGCCCAGAGTTTCGTAATCGCCCATAGATGCGGCTATGGCGGTGCGTTTTGCATTGTCTTCCATGAAGTAGACCCCAGTGGTCATCTCCTCGACGTCCGGGCCAGTGACTACGATGCCGTGAGCACGCAGGAGCATTGCGCGGCAATCACCTAGGGTCTCTGCCATGGCCCGGCCGCGCTCCTCAGTCATGATTAGTCTCGAGTCGGGATGTACTGGAATACCCTTGTTGAAAATAGATGCCATGAAATAAGTGGGTTTCAGATTGTGTTCAGACATCGAAAAGCTGGTAGCATTGTGAGTATGGAAATGCGCCACCGAATTGACGTCCGCTCGCGCTTTGAAGACCTCTAAATGGATCGGTAATTCGCCAGGCAGTTTGCCTTTTTTTCCGATCAGGTTGCCATCGAGATCACAGAGAAGAAAGTCCTCCGGATGAGAGACCTTTCCGAGATCGTGCGGCGTCATCAGGACGATGTTTGGGTCATCAGTGCGGGCACTAATATGCCCAAAACCATCAACAAAACCGCGACCGTAAAAAAACCGCCAAGCTATGCTCAATTTTTCGCGAAGGATATTTTCGTGCTCTGACACAGCTTTTTCCTGTTTTTAATTTCTAGTGTTGGTTACCTGACGAGAGAATTGTATTAGTTAGAAGTGCACTAGAAAAGTCTGGAATATTATGAGTAGAGGTATCGAATATGAAGTTCGGTCTATTTTACCTTCCCACCTACCTTCCGGATCAACGCGACGTCAATATGCATATGCACAATATTGTCCAGCAGGTCGAGTATGCCGACAATATCGGGATCGATTACGTTTGGATGGTGGAACATCATTTTGTTCGCCACGGCGGGTTTTTGTCAGCCAACTACGCGTTCCTAAGTTACCTGGCGGGTAGGACGCAGAATATACGTCTCGCTACCGGGGCTACAGTGATGGCTTTGAATGACCCGGTCAGGGTTGCCGAACAAGCAGCAACCCTTGATCAACTTTCCAATGGTCGGTTTGATCTCGGTGTCGGGCGGGGTTTCATTAGAGACGAGTTTGATTCCTTCGGTGTGCCTATGAAAGAAAGCCGCGATCGCGTCAAAGAGGGGCTCGACCTTGTGAAAAAGGCCTGGTCCGGTATGCCTTTAGAGTTCGAAAGTAAGTTTCGGCCGGATATGTCGGGCCTGCCCGTTCTGCCGCCTACATTGCAGAAAGAACCCAAAATCTGGAATGCCTGCCTAATGTCTCCAGAGAGTTTTGAGTGGACAGCAGAGCAGGGCTTAAACCTCCTTTACGTAGCCTATCATGTTGATCACGAACTTGCGACTGAACGTATCGCCTGGTACCGAGATGCACTGCCTAAATACGGTCGGGATGTTGAACACCACGAGGTTTGCTGTGTCTATCATGCGCATTTCATGGAAAAGCAAGATGACGACAGGTTAAGAGAGATAGTGGATGGACCGATGGGTGAATATGGTCTTGCCGGTAAGGAGGCGGCCAGCAAGCCGCCGGACCCAGAAGCCTACAAGGGTTACGATCAAAGAGACAAGGGGACGGAACAGCTAACTTTTGATCGGTATTTTCCCGGCCGCGTCGTGATGGGTGGCCCAGACCAAGTAATAGAGCGGATCGAAGAATTAAGACGTATAGGTATCACTCAGGTTTCTTTTCTTCTCGATTTCGGTTCCCTTTCGCAGGATGAAATCATGAAATCATTACACGTTTTTGGCGATAAGATCCTGCCCGCGGTGCGGGATATCTGAATGGCGGGTCCACTCGATGGTGTTCGCGTTCTCGACCTGACGTCGGTAGTTTTGGGTCCCCTGGCAACTCAGACGCTCGGTGATATGGGTGCGAATATTATAAAAATTGAAGGGCCCGCCGGGGATACCACGCGGTACACCGGTCCTTCGAGGTCTGAGGATATGTCGGCGTTGTTCATGGGTTTGAACCGTAATAAACGGTCAATCGTTCTTGATCTGAAGAAGGAGGAGGCAAAAGAGATACTTTGGCGATTGATCGATGAAGCCGATGTATTCCTGCATTCTATTCGACCACAGGCGATCGAGAGACTTGGGTTTGGTTATTCTACCGTATTAGATCGAAACGTAAGAATTATCTATGCCGGCGTACACGGGTTCCGAATAGACGGGCCCTATTCAGGCCGTCCCGCTTATGACGATGTTATTCAGGGCTTGAGCGGCAGCGCGGATCTAATGGCACGTTTGGTTGGTGAACCGCGCTACATGCCGACCATCATGGCCGACAAGACCTGTGGCCTTGTAACTGTGAACGCAATCCTTGCCGCGTTATATGAGCGGGAGCGATCAGGAAAGGGTCAATTCGCTGAAATCCCGATGCTCGAAACCATGGTTGCCTTCAATATGGCCGATCATATTTTTGGACACGCCTTTCAACCTCCAGAGGGCCCAATGGGATATTCCCGGGTTCTGGCGCCTTCCCGCCGACCCTATAAAACAAGGGACGGTTATATTTGTCTCCTTGCTTACACCGATTCACAGTGGGAGAGGTTCTGGGCCGAAGTTGGAGAGCCAAACCTCAAGGATGATCCTCGTTTTAATAACCTCTCAAGTCGGGCTGATAACATCGAAGTCGTTTACAGCCTTTCCGCAAAGTTCATTTCTACTCGCACGACCGCCGAATGGTTAGAAGTGTTATCACGGTTAGAAATACCCTGCGGTGAAATAATAGAACTTGAGAGCTTGCCGGATGACCCACACTTGCAGGCAATCAATTTTTTCCGGACTGAGCATCACCCGACAGAGGGGGCGATCACGATACCGGATATTCCTATTCAGTTTGACCGAACGCCGGGAGCAATTAATAGGTTACAACCGAAGCTTGGCGAACACACCAACGAGATTTTACTTGAGGCGGGATACGATTTTGTGGAGATCGACAGTCTGCGGGCTAGCGGTGCGATAAATTAGATTAGGGAGAATGGCGCATGAAAACCCTCGGTCTTGGGCTTTACTGGGATAATCTTGAAGTTGGTGAACAATTTAAAACACTGAACCGTACCGTCACAGAACCGGATATAGTAAATTTTATCGGCGTTACTGGTATGGTAGAAACCCTGTTTACGGATCTGACATTTGGAGATCATGGGGGTGGTCCTATGGGCGGTCGCGTAGCACCGGCAGCTTTAGTCTATACCCTTATAGAGGGGCTTCTAGTCCAATCGACAATGCAGACAACCGGCCTTGCTTTGCTGGAAATCGAAAAGAGAGTGCTGGGCCCGGTTTTCGCCGGGGATACGATCCATGCAGAAGTTGAAGTCCTCACCGTGCGGCCAACTAGCAAGGGTGGCAGGGGAATTGTTACCACAATGAACAACGTTATTAACCAGGACGGCGCCAAAGTCATCGAATATCGTGCTGTTCGAATGATGGCGGGGCGGCCTGTGGGATAGAATAGTCACTTTGAAGGTCTATCACTTGCATATCTAAGTATTTTCAGGCTACACAATTACCTAACTCTGGAGCGTGAAGGGGATGATAAATTCCCCGATACGTGGTGGCTTGACCCAGAAATTGCGACTTAAAGCGCGTCGCAGGATGTCTGTAAAACTTCATCCAAAACCAAGCACTTGAGCAGCTTGCCGGGCAGCACATCTGGCTAGCTATGTCCTGCCGCCGACTAACGCGGCTTTTTATACCGTTCTCCCGCCGACAAACGCGGGGGCTAAAACGGGAAAAAGGAGAAACGACATGTGTGCAGCAGAAATGAAGATGCCGGGTATGGCGTCGGATTTAATCA
>CETH01008427.1_pt1 | contig 15653 bp, 11 predicted proteins | sample 361461 | NCBI WGS metagenome assembly CETH01 (sample SAMEA2622695, study PRJEB7988) | marine metagenome | isolation source: saline water (ENVO:00002010), including
ACAGCTATATTGTCAGGAATTATTTTAAATTTAACAAAAAGAAGAATTTGAATGCAATGAAAAAAAAAATCTTAATTAGTACCGGAGGAACTGGCGGACATGTCATTCCCGCTAATGTGTTTTTTGAACATTTAAAAAATGATTTTGAAGTATTTATTACCTCTGACCAAAGAGGTACAAAATTTTTGTATGAGAAAACAGAAAATATAAAAATAATAAATATGCCCAAGTTAAAAAGAAATATTTTAAATTTACCTTTAAATTTTATTTTAATTATTTTTTTAACTATAAAATCAATTTTATTTATGAGAAGGAAAAATATTAGTGTTCTAATATCTACAGGTGGCTATATGTCATTACCTCTATGTATTTCAGCAAAGATTTTAAATTTAAAAATATATTTATTTGAACCAAATATGGTATTAGGAAGGGCGAATGCTTTTTTTATGAGGTTTTGTAAAAAAATATTTTGTTATTCTAATAATATTAAAAATTTTCCTAAAAATTATTTAAATAGAATAATAGTTATAAATCCTTTACTACGAAAAAATTTTTATTCAATAAAATCTGATAAAAAGAAAATTTCAGAAGAAGTAAACTTGTTAATAATAGGTGGAAGTCAAGGCGCAAAAGTTTTTGATCAAGATTTGAAAAATGTAGTTTATGAATTATCAAAAAAACATAAATTGAAGATATACCAACAAAGTAGCAATGAAAACTATGAGAATTTAAGAAATTTTTATAATTCAAAAAATATCGATCATCAGTTATTCAATTATGATAAAAATATTTTAGACGTTATATCTAGCTCAAACTTATGCATCACTAGAGCTGGGGCCTCGACATTATCAGAGTTAACTTATTTGAATATTCCGTACTTAGCAATTCCCTATCCTTTCGCTAAAGATAATCATCAATACGAAAATGGACTTTTCTATAAGAACAAAAATTGTTGTTGGCTACTTGACCAAAATAATATTACAAGTGAAATATTATTAAAAAAATTATTACAAATAATTGAAAATGAAAACGACTATCTAGAAAAAATAAAAAATATGAAAAATTTCAGGCAACAAAACAGCTGGAAAAATATTAACGAAAAAATTATACAGACCATAAATGAAAATTGAACTTGCAAAAAAAGAAAATATACATTTTGTCGGTATAGGTGGTATTGGCATGAGTGGTCTTGCATTAATTATGAAAGGTATGGGATTTAAAGTGCAGGGAAGTGACATCTCAAAAAATAAAAATATAGATAGACTAAAAAAAAATAAAATTAAAATTTTTACAGGTCATAGTAAAAAAAATATTGATACAGCAACAATACTTGTTATTTCCTCTGCAATAAAAAAAAATAATTCAGAAGTTCAGCAAGCAAAAATTAAAAATCTTCCTATTTATAAAAGAGGAGATATGTTAGCGCACATTGTTTCTTTAACACAAAATGTTGTTGTCGCTGGTTCGCACGGTAAAACGACTACAACCTCACTTATTTCAGGGATTTTTTCTAAAGCAAAATTAGACCCAACTATAATTAATGGCGGTGTGATAAATTCTATACAAAATTCAGCGAGGTTAGGAAAAAGTAAGTGGTGTGTATTAGAGTCAGACGAGTCTGACGGAAGCTTCATAAAGGTTCCTCCAACATATTCTGTTGTAACAAATATAGATAGAGAACACATGGATTATTACAAATCTATGGAAAAGTTAAAAAATCATTTTTTAGAATTTATTAATAAAGTCCCATCTTTTGGAAAATCTTTTATTTGTAAAGATGATAAAATTAACAGCCAAATAATTAAAAAAATTAAAACAAAAAATTTTTATACGTATGGAACAAAGAAAGATTCAAATTTCGTAATTAAAAATATCAGACGTTTTAGAGATATGTCAATTTTCGATGTAATTATATCTTTACCAGGTAGAAAAAAAATTACACTAAAAAATATAAATATTCCTTTGTTAGGTTTGCATAATATAAGAAATGCTACAGCTGCTGTAGCAGTTGCATTTACAATCGGAATATCTACTGAAATTATTAAAAATTCACTAATAAAATTTCAAGGAGTACAAAGAAGGTTTAATAAAATTTTTAATTATAGAGGAGTAAGTTTTTTTGACGATTATGCGCATCACCCAACTGAAATTAAAGAACTGATAAATGGCGTTCATCAGGTTTATCAAAAGGAAAAAATATACTGTATTTTCCAACCGCATAGAATATCAAGATTAAAAGACTTGCGAAAAGAATTTAGCTCCTCTTTTAGTAAAACAGAGGCGGTAATTTTGTGCCCAATTTACAAAGCAGGAGAAAAAATAAAATTAGGATTTGATTATTTAAATTTTGCAAAAGAAATATGTCGAAACTCAAAAGTCAAAGTTTATTTAGTCAAAGATCAATATGATTTAAGTAAATTCGTAAAGCAAAATATTTATGGTGATAAAATTGTAATTGGTATGGGTGCAGGTTCAATTTCAAACTGGATGAAGGAACTGCCAAAATTATTATGACGAATATTGATGAATTAAAAAACTTTTCAAAAGATATACAAGGTAAAATTTTTTTTGACTATAATCTTAAAAAAACAAACTGGTTCAATATTGGTGGTATAGCGTCTGTATATTTTAAACCTGAAAGTTTAAATGAATTAATTTCATTTTTAAAAAGATTTGGCTCTAAAGAAAAAATATTTCTTTTGGGCGCAGGATCAAATATTTTGATAAATGATGGTATTTTTCAAGGTATAGTGATTAAATTAGGTAAAAAATTTTCTAATATCTCTCAGTTATCAGATACCACTTTAGTTGCTGGAAGTGCTGCCACAGACAGACAAGTATCAGAATTTGCTTGTGAAAATCATCTAGGAGGATTTGAGTTTTTATCTTGTATTCCAGGTACTATTGGAGGAGGATTAAAGATGAATTCCGGATGCTTTGATAGAGAATTTAAAGATATTTTACTATCAATACAGGCTGTTGATAATACAGGAAAGATATTAACTATACCATCATCTAAAATAAATTTTGTATATAGAGGAAATAATTTAGGAAAAAACTTAATTTTTTTAAGTGCTTCCTTTAAATGTAAAATTGGAGATAAGTTAATTATCCAAAATAAGATAAATGAATTAAAATTTAAAAAAAATCAATCACAACCAACTAAAATTAAAACTGGCGGTAGTACTTTTAAAAATCCTATAAATCAAACTAAAGAGAAGGTCTGGGAATTGATTAAAAAATCAGTCCCTTTAGATACAAAATTTGGGGATGCAGAAATTTCAGAAAAACATTGTAATTTTTTTGTTAATAAAAGAAACGCAAGTTTTAATGATATGAAAAAATTAATTGATTTTGTTAAGAATAGCGTAAAATCTAAAACAGGAATTGATATAGAAACAGAAATTGAGATTATAAAGTGAAAAAAGTTATTATTTTGGGAGGTGGAATTTCAAAAGAAAGACCTATAAGTCTTGAAACTGCTAAAAGTGTATTTAAATCATTAAAAAAAAATAAAAAATACAAATCAATAATTTCAGAGCCTGATGAAGATTTTTTTAAAAAAGTAAAAACTTTTAAACCTGATATAGTATTTAATGCATTACATGGTCAATTTGGAGAAGATGGCTATATACAGACCATATTAGAGTCCCAAAAAATAAAATATACACACTCAGGAGTGCTTGCATCTTCAATTGCAATGGATAAGGAAATATCTAAAAAAATTTTTTTGAAAAATAAAATCCTTACACCCAAACATATAAAGTATGATTTCAATAAAAAAAATAAAAATATAACTTTACAAATTCAAAAAAAACTTAAATTTCCAGTAGTGATCAAACCAATTAACGAAGGATCAAGTGTAAATGTATATATTTGTTCAAAACGAAACTTTTTAAAAAACTTAAAAAAATTATCAAATTACAATCAAATTTTAATAGAAGAATACATACCAGGTCGAGAAATTCAGGTGGCGATAATGGGAAAAAAAAAATTAGGTGCTATTGAACTTAAACCAAAAAGAAAATTTTATGACTACAAGGCAAAGTATAGTGTAAAAGCGCGAACCAAACATATAATACCTGTTGATCTAAAAAAAAATAAAATGAAGGAAATAATGAATATTGCCTTAAAAGCACATAAATTAATTGGTTGCAGGGGAGTAACTAGATCAGATTTTAAATTTTTTAAAAATAAATTTTATCTTTTAGAAATAAATACTCAACCTGGTATGACAAATCTTTCTTTAGTTCCTGAAATTGCAAATTACTATGGAATTAATTTTGCAAATTTAATTGAATGGATTTTAAAAGATGCATCTTCCAATAGATAAAAAAAATAAAATTTATATATATTTAGTTGTATTTTTTTTATTTACAACAATTAGTAATTTGCAAATATCTAATTCGAATTTATTCAAATTTAGTTCAAAAGATATAAAGGTTTCAGGTCTTTCAAAAAAAAATAATTTATCTATTGTCCAAGAGTTAAAAAAAATTCAGGTGAAAAATATTTTTTTTATTCAAAAGGATATTTTGATTAAAATTTTGAGTCAAAATAATTTAGTAAATTCTTTTGAAATTAAAAAGGTATTTCCAAATACAATAGAAATAAAAATAAAAAAAACTCAATTCTTAGGTATAACTAATATTGATGGAATTTTCTATTTTATAGGATCAAATGGAAAATTAATTGATTATGATGAATCAACTAAAAATTTACCTTACGTTTTTGGAAAAATAAATATATTTAGTTTTATAGAATTTATTAATATTATTAAACAGTCAACAGTTAATATAAAAAATATAAAAGAAATTTATTTTTTTCCATCAGGAAGATGGGATATAAAAACAAAAGAAGACAAGTTATTTAAATTACCAAGCAAAAATATATTGTCAGCTTTAAATACAATAAATAAATTAAATAATTCACAAGAATTTAAAAAAGCTTCAATAGTCGATTTAAGATTTAATAAAAAAATAATTTTTACTAATGAATGAAAAAGCGACAGATGTTTATTTTAGTCTAGATCAAAACAGATTAAGTTTTGGGGTTTTTCAAAAAATAAATAAACGTTTGATTTTTTCTGACGCGGAAAATATCAGCTTTGTCAGTATTTATGAGGACACAGATTTTGATTTTTTAAAAAAACCACTTGAAAAAAATATTAAAAAGATCGAAAAAAAAACTAATTCTTTCGTCAATAATATTTGTTTAATGGTAGAAACAAATAAATCAATATCTATCTGCATTTCTTTAATGAAAAATCTTGATAATAAAAAAATTCAAAATAAAGATATTAAATATCTTATTCAAGATGCGAAACAACAGATACTTAGAGCATATCCTAATAATAGTATTGCGCATATAATTGTAAAAAAATATATGATTAATGACCTTGAATATAATTTTGCACCAAGTAACATCGTCTGTGAAAAAATTTCTTTAGATATTGAATTTATTTGCCTACCTAAAAAATTAATTAAAAGATTAGAATTATTGTTTCGGGGATTTGAAATCACTATTGATAAATTTATATGTGCTATATATGCAAATTCTTTCGCCTCTAAGTTGGAAGGTCAAAGTATTTGTCAAATTGGATACAATTTAAGTAATGGTTTCAACAAGCAAGAGGTTGTATTAATACCCAAAAAAATTGAAAAAACAGGATTTTTTGAGAAACTTTTTCATTTTTTTAAATAAAAGCCTGTATTTTCTCGTAACATTTGTTGTTTTTTAATTTTTTTACGTTGCTTCTATAACCTCATGATGTCAGTTTTAAATCAAAAAACACTTAAAAGCACCATGACCTTTGAAGGTATTGCCCTTCATTCAGGAAAAATGGTTCATATGAAAGTAAAACCCGCACAGCCAAATACAGGAATAGTTTTTAAAAGAACTGACTTAAAAAATAACAATACAGTAATTCCAGGAATTTTTAATGTTAGTAGCGCGGTTTTTTGTACAACAATATCAAATGATTATGGCGTTAATATTTCAACTATAGAACATTTGATGGGAGCACTTTATGGCACAGGAATAGATAATGCATTAGTTGAAGTTGATAGTGATGAACTTCCAATTTTAGACGGTTCAGCAAAAGTTTACGTTGAGCAGATTAGTAAAACAGGAATTGAAAATAGTAATTCCCCAATAAAAGTTATTAAAATTGAAAAGAAAATTCTATTTGAAGATGGAAAAAAATATATTTCTATAGAACCAAGTAAATTAAGTTTAGACATAGATTTTGAAATTAAATATGAAAATTCATTAATTGGAAATCAAAGAAATACGATAAAAGTTTATGAGGACGACCTTGAAGATGTATTTAACTCTAGAACTTTCTGTTTGTATGAAGATATAGATAAATTAAAGAAAATGGACTTGGCAAAAGGTGGATCATTAGAAAATGCTATAGTAGTTCAGGATGAAAAAATTTTGAATAAAAGTGGTTTAAGAAATAATTTAGAATTTGTTAACCATAAAATTCTAGATTGTATGGGAGACTTATACCTTTCTGGATATAAGATAATTGGAAAATTAATATGCTCACAAGGTGGCCATAAACTTACAAATCAATTATTAAGGAAAGTTTTTGAAAATGATAAAAACTTTTCCATTATAGAAGTCCGAGAGAACAAAATTCCCCATTCATTCGTTAATAAAAGATATCTAAAATCAATAGCTTAAAGGTTTAGATTTTTTAAAAAAATCTGTTAAAACTTTTTAATGAACAATTTAAAGAAATTTATTATTATTTTTTTATTACTACTTCAATCATGCTCTAGTACACCCCAAAAGGTAGAATCGATAATTGAGGAAAAAGATTTAGATCAACAAATGATAGCAGCCTATAACGAGGGCCTGAATGCATTAAAAAAAGGAGATGTTTATTATGCAGGAAAAAAGTTCAATGAGGCGGAGCTTTTATACCCACAATCTGAGTGGGCAGCCAAAGCTGTATTAATGGCTTCTTACGGTTATTATACTCAAGCATATTATAACAGTGCTGCTGACGAATTAAATAGATTTATAATCAAGTATCCAAAAAATCCTAATTTAGATTATGCTTATTATCTCTTAGCGATGTGTCATTATGAAAGTATTGTTGATGAGAAAAAAGATTTAAAACCTCTTTTATACGCCAAAGATAGTTTTAATCTGGTTATAGAAAAATTTCCACTTACTGACTTTGCAATCGATGCAAAATATAAAATTGGTTTGATTAATGATCTACTCGCCGCAAAAGAAATGTATATTGCAAGACATTATATAAAAAAAGAAAAATGGATAGCAGCAGTTAATAGATTAAAGGTCATAGTCGAAGATTACGATACCACTATATATATTGAAGAGGCACTTCATAGATTAGTTGAAATTCACTATAAACTTGGTTTAGTTTCAGAGGCAAAAAAATATGCTAACACTTTAGGTTATAATTATTTATCAAGTCAATGGTATAAAGAATCATATAGAGTATTTAATAAAAATTATAAAATTGAGAGAAAAACCTCAAAGAAAGATAAAAAGAGATTAAGAGATAGAATTAAATCCTTTTTTTAATTAATGAAAAATTTAAAAATAGAGAAAGAGTATTTAAAAAAAATTAAACTTTTTCAAGAATATAATAAATATTATTATGACAAGAGCGACCCAAAAGTAAGTGATAGTAAGTTTGACCAGTTAAAGAAAGAAATAATTGACTTAGAAAATAAGTATAAGTATTTAAATTCAAAAAACTCTCCATCTAAAACAGTTGGTTTTACACCATCAAAAAACTTTAAAAAAGTAAAACACAAAACTCAAATGTTGTCATTATCTAATGCTTTTGGTGAAGAAGATCTAAAAAATTTTGAAAAAAAAATAAGAAACTTTTTAAGTTTATCAAAAGACTTTGAACTGGAGTATAGTGCCGAACCAAAGATAGACGGGATCTCAGCTTCACTAACCTATAAAAATGGAAAATTTATAATGGGATTGTCAAGAGGCGATGGTAAAGAAGGAGAAGACATAACTGAAAATTTAAAAACTATCAAAGATATACCAAAAATCATTACTGCAAAAAACTTTCCAGTAGAAATAGATATTAGAGGAGAGGTATTCATTCAAAATAGTGATTTTTCAAAGATCAAAACAAAATTTGCAAACCCCAGAAATGCAGCTTCTGGAAGCTTAAGACAAAAGGATCCAAAAGCAACTAGTAAAATACCTTTAAAATTTATTGCCTATACATATGGATTTACAAAAAATCTGAGTATTAAAACTCAATCAAGTTTTTTAAAAAATCTTAAAAATTGGGGTTTTAAAACAAATGAATATAATAAAACTATTTGTGGGATTAATAACTTAATTGTCAATCATAATCACTTAGAAAAAAAAAGAGATGAGATAGATTTTGATATAGACGGCATTGTTTACAAGATAAATGATATTGAACTACAAAAAAGACTTGGATACGTAACTAATGCTCCCAGGTGGGCTATTGCTCATAAATTTTCTGCGAATAGTTCAATTTCAGAAATTTTAAATATAGAAATTCAGGTTGGCAGAACAGGCGCTTTGACTCCAGTAGCAAAAATAAAGCCCGTTAAAATAGGTGGTGTTACGGTATCTAATGCAACGCTTCATAATGAGGACGAAATTACAAGAAAAGATATAAGAGTTGGCGATACCGCAACTATTGAAAGAGCAGGAGATGTAATACCCCATGTAATATCTGTTGATTTAAATAAAAGAAAAAAAAACTCACAAAAATTTATTTTTCCAAAAAAATGCCCATCATGTGGATCGTCAACTGTAAAAGAATTTAACGAGAGTACGAAAAGAAATGATGCGGTAAGACGTTGTTCCAGTGAAGGATTTGAATGTGATCAGATTTCAATAGAAAAAATAAAACATTTTGTGTCAAAAGAAGCATTAAATATTGAAGGTTTTGGAAAAAAAATTGTAGAAAATTTTTGGGAACTCAATTTAATAAAATTTCCACAAGATATTTTTAAATTAGATTATGAAAAAATAAAAAAACTAGAGGGTTGGGGAAATCTGTCAGTATCTAATTTAAAATACGCTATAGACAACAAAAAAAAAATTAGTTTAGATAAATTTATTTATTCTTTAGGAATAAGACATATCGGCCAAGAAAATGCGAAACTTTTAGCGAGACATTTAAAATCAGCAAGTAATTTTTTTAAATTATCATTAAGTAAAGATATTGATGAACTTAAAAATATAGATGGCATAGGAAGTACACAAATAAAGTCTATCTTAAACTTTTTTTCAAACCAAACTAATCAAAAATTTCTAATTGAATTAAAAAATTATTTGGAAATTACAGATACTATTCAAATAAATCAATCTGGTTTATTAAAAAATAAAAATTTTATGTTTACTGGAAAATTAGATGGAATTAGTAGAGCTGAGGCAAAATCAATCATAGAGCAAAATTCTGGCAAAATAATAAGTAACGTTACTAAAAAACTGGACTATTTAATTATAGGAGAAAAACCAACAACAAAAAAAATAAATTTAGCAAAAGAGTTAAATATTAAAATATTAAGTCAAAAGGAATGGTTAAAAATGTTAGATTAAACCCGCTAACCACTTTCTTTCTTTTATATCTAAATATTTAGATATTTTTGTATAAACATTTAAATGATAATCAAACAAGTAATTTTTTTCTTTTTTACTAAGTAGATCAAAATTAATTAAGTCTTTTTCGATTGGAGCCAATGTTAGATTTTCAAAATTTAATTTTTTTTTATCTTTTTTTATAAAAACTAAATTTTCAATTCTTATTCCATAAAATCCTTTTTTATAATATCCTGGCTCATTACTTATGACCATTCCCTCTTCTAACTTAATTGAATTGTATTTGGAAATAGATTGAGGACCTTCGTGTACATTTAAAAAAAAGCCTACTCCATGGCCTGTACCATGGGCATAATCCAAACCATCTTTTTTTAAGAACTTTCTAGCTTTAATATCTATTTGTTTACCTTTGCTATATTTATTAATATCCGTTGTTGCTACAGCTATATGTCCTTTTAAAACTTTTGTAAAATTATTCTTAATAGTTTCTGGTTGTTTAGAAAAACATATTGTTCTTGTAACATCAGTTGTTCCAAATTTATATTGACCGCCTGAGTCACATAGAAATATATCTTTTTTTTTTATAATTCTATTTGAATTTTTTGTAGCACGGTAGTGAACTATTGCTCCATTTGAACCAGTTCCTGCAATTGTATTAAAACTTGGAAACAAATAGTTTTTATTCATTTTTCTAAATTTTTCTAATTTCTTTTCTGCATCGATTTCAGTTATCTTTTTTTTATTTATTTTTTTTATCCAATAAATAAACTTTGTTAGAGCAACTCCATCTTCAACATGAGCATTAATCATATTTTTTAGCTCAATTTTATTTTTTAAAGATTTAAGTAAATAACATGGATCATTTTTAGAAATAATTTCAAATCTTGATTGAATAATACTTTGGTTTTTAATTGAACAGGTTAATGAATCGATAATAATTTTTCCAGCTCTAATTTTTTTTATAACTTTTTCAAAATTGTTTAAATCAATTATTTTAAATTTTTTAAATCTTTTCTCTTTTGCTATTTTGGAAACTTTATATTTATCGGCAAATAAAAAAATTTCTTTTTTTTTGCTTATTAAAAGCCTAGAGTTAGGTATAGGACTATTAGGATTATCATGACCCCTAATATTAAGTAACCAAGCTACATTTTCCGGCGCACTTATAAATATATAGTCAGCCTTATAAGATACTATTTTTTTTATAATTTTATTGATCTTTGAAATATGACTTTCTCCAACAATCTTTTTATTCATTGAGAAAAAAGGTTTATTTTTAATATTTCTTTTTTTGTTTATTTGATCAACTAAATTTTTAGATAGTGGCACCAATGTTGATGTATTTTTAAAATAAATTTTTAATTGTCTTTCAGTAAACAAATTTGGATCAAAACCTAATTTGAGATTATTTATAATTTTGTGTGGAAGAAATTTGTGAATTTCTACTATCCTAAAATTTTTACCTGACTGTTTTCTTGCCTGTATAGTATATCTTCCATCTACAAATAAAAAATTCTTATCTTTCAAAATAATTGCAAATCCAGCAGACCCATCAAAATTTGAAATACTCTCTAATCTATCGTGGCTAGAATATTCACCAAAAAATTCATCATTTTTTGGTACAATATATCCATCAATTTTGTTTATTTTAAATTTTTTTCTGAATAAATTAATTCTTTTTTTTATCATTTTAATTTTTTTTGATATCTAATCCATCCTGGACTTCTCATCGTTTCTTGCGCCTCAAAGTCTTGATTAAAATCAAATTCCTCTTCATTATTTATTTGATCCTCATCAAAATAGCTATTCTTTAACAAGTTTTTCTCAGGTAGTTCATCTAAAAATCTTGACGCCATACTATCGATCCAATCACCTTGATAAAATCTATTCATAGAAAATGAGATTATTGCAATACACTTTGCTCTTGTAATACCTACATAAGCTAGACGTCTTTCTTCTTCTAAACCATCTTGACCTTTTTCATCAATGGTTTTTTGATGAGGAAATAAACCTTCTTCCCATCCTGGTAAGAAAACAACATCAAACTCCAAACCTTTTGATCCATGCATTGTCATTAAATTCACTTTTTCACCATCCCATTTTTGATCAATAGAAGTTGCTAATGAAACGTGTTCAAGAAAACTCTCTAAATTATCAAATTCTTTCATTGCATTTAATAATTCTTTAATATTTTCTAGTCTATTTTCATTATCTAAATCTTTTTTATTTTTTAACATTGAAGAATATCCAGATTCATCAATTATCATTTGCATTAATTTAACATGATTCATTTTTTTTATAGTTAGATCATTTCTCCATTTAGATACCATGTTGAGAAAAGAACTAAGTCCAATTTTTGTTTTTGGTTTTATTAAATTTAACTCAATTAGTTTTTTTGCAGCCAATTCAAGACTTAACGAATTTTTTTTCGCATAGTCATTTATTTGTTTAATCGTAGTATCCCCTATAGATCTTTTTGGAGTATTTACAATTCTTTCAAATGCTAAATCGTCTTTACTCTGATAAATTAATCTTAAATAAGAAGTGCAATCTTTTATTTCTGCTCTTTCATAAAATTTAATTCCTCCTATAATCCGATATGGTAAACCAATTTTAAGAAATCGCTCTTCAAATTCTCTTGTTTGAAAGATAGCCCTAACTAAAATTGCAATATTATTTAATGAATAATTTTTTTTTAATTTTTCGATTTTATCACTGACTCCCATAGCCTCATCTTTTCCATTTCTAAAACATTCAAGTGATACTAATTCTCCATCTGTACTGTTTGTATATAAGTTTTTTCCAACTCTATTTTTATTATTTTCTATTAATTTTGATGCAACCGTGAGAATATTTTGGGTTGATCGGTAATTTTCCTCTAATCTTATAATTTTAGTATCCTTATATTTTTTATCAAAATCTAAAAAATTTTTTATTTCCGCACCTCTCCAACTATAGATTGACTGATCATCATCACCAACACAGCAAATGTTATTGTATTGGTTTGTTAAACAGCTCAACCATCTACTTTGTATATGATTTGTATCCTGATACTCGTCTACTAGTATATATTTAAAATTTTTTGAATATAATTCTGCTATATCCAAGTTATTTTCGAATATTTTTACACAGTGTAAAATTAAGTCACCAAAATCACATGTATTTAAATCTAATAGTTTTGATTGGTAAATTTTATAAATTTTCAAAAAACCTTTTTCTAAAGTGTCTTTTTTTTTTAAAATTACATCTTCAGGGTACCATCCTTTATTTTTCCACTTATCAATAATCGCTAATATAAAATTTGGTGAAATTTTTTTAGTATCTATGTTTTCCGCTTTACAAATATTTTTTATTAATCTGGTTTGGTCATCTTGATCAATTATAGAAAAATTAGAGTTTAAACCAACAGCCTGAGCATGTTTTCTTAATAATTTTGCACTTATGGAATGAAAAGTTCCAAGCCATGAAAGTCCAACGGCTTGTTTGCTCAAAATTGAACTCACTCTATTTCTCATTTCACTTGCGGCTTTATTTGTAAAAGTTACTGCTAGTATTTGATTAGGATAAGCTTTTTTTTCATTAATTATATGAGCAATTCGAGAGGTTAAAACTTTTGTTTTTCCAGATCCTGCTCCAGCGACAATAAGCAAAGGCCCGTTGAGGTACAAAACCGCTTCTTTTTGAGAATTATTTAATTTTTTTAGGTATTCAGAGTTTATCATTTATAAACTATTATTATAAAACTATTAAAACTCCATGAAAAATATAATTTTTAAAAAAATTGCAAGAATTAACAATTTTTTTATCAATTATTTTAATAAAATAAATGAGTTTATAAAGGCCATAAATCATAAGTTTAAAAATATAAGCAGTTTTAATAGATATTTAATTTTTTTAATAACTATATTATTTCTTTATTTATTTTTTTTATCGATACCTAGTCTATATGACAAAGAGCCACTACAAACAAAACTAAATAAGATTATAAATAAGGAATATAATATAAATTTAAGTTTATCCTCAGAGATTCAGTACAATATTTTACCAAAACCTCACTTTTTAATTAAAAATGTTAAATTTTTTTCAAATGATACCATTTTACCAAAAGAGCTTGGTCAAATTAAAAAGTTAAAGGTCTTTATAAGCCAAAAAAATTTTTTAAAACGAGAAATTATTGAGATTAATTCTATATCTTTAAATAACTCTAATTTTTTAATTCACCAAAGTGATTTAAAATATTTTATAAAATTTTTAGGTGAAAAATTTTCTAATAAAAAACTAAATATAAAAAATAGTAAATTTTTCTATATAGATGATAATAAAAACGTAATTTCAATATTTCCTATATCTAAACTTAAACTAATTTATAACAATAAAGATTCCAAAAATTTATTAATATCTAAAGGAGAATTTTTTACAATCCCATATTCTTTAAATTGGAGTAAAGATTTTTCTGAAAAAAAAAGCTCAACAATTTTCAAGTTAAAGAAACTTAGTCTTAAAATAGCAAATTTTTCAATGGAAGATAAAAATAATGCTCAAGAAATTAAAAATATCATTAATTTTAGAAATGTTGAAATGGAGTCAAAAATTATTTTAAATAAAAATCTAATTGAAATTAAATCTCAAGAAAACTCAAAAATAAAAAATAATAAAATTGAATATATTGGCAAAATAGATTTAAGCCCTTTTTATTTAAATATGGATTTAAACCTTGAGAAATTAAATTTCAAAAAAAATATCTTTGATAATAACCTTTTAAGAAACCTGCTTTTGATTGAACCATTATATGATGAAAATCTAAATGCAAAATTTACATTAAATGTTGAAAAATTAATCAAAAGTAAATTATTTAAATCTTCAAAAATATTAGTAAATTTAGAAAATGGAGCTATAAATTTTGATAATACAATTTTTAAGGGGGATTTAGGAAATCTTAATTTAATTAGTGGAAATTTAGTAAATACAAAGGACGATTTAATTTTTACCGGAAACTTCGTTTTTAAGGTTTTATCAGAGGATTTATTTTATCGATTGTTTCAGATTAGTAAAAAAAATAGAAATAAAATTAATAATATTTATTTTGATATAAATTATAATTTAATTAAAGATAAAATTATTATAAATAATTTGATTTTAGAACCAGGCAAAATCAAAGCAGAGGAAGAATTACAAGATACTTTAAATTTAATTGAGAATGAAAAAAAAATTCATAATTGGATCGATTTTAAAAATTTTGTTAATAAAATATTTGTAAACTATTATGAGGGATAAATCATTTTTTTTGGATTAATGATCTTGTTATATTCATTCTCATTTATCAAACCAGATTTTAGTGTTTCATACTTTAGTGTAGTTTTATTTTTCAAAGCTTTTTTTGCAATTTTAGCAGCATTATCATAGCCAATTTTTGGTGTAAGGGCTGTTACTAACATTAATGAATTATCCAATAATTCTTTAATTCTATTTTTATCAGCTTTAATTCCAGAAACACAATATTTTGCAAAACTACCGGTGCTGTCTGACAAAATTTTTATTGATTGAAGTATATTATGAATAATTAAAGGTTTAAAAACGTTTAACTCAAAATGTCCATGAGATCCAGCCATGGTAATTCCATTATGATTTCCAATTACTTTGACACAGACCATAGTTACCGCCTCACATTGTGTTGGATTTACTTTTCCGGGCATTATAGAAGATCCTGGTTCATTTTCGGGAAGGATTAGTTCTCCGTAACCAGCTCTAGGACCTGACCCCAAAAATCTTATATCATTAGCAATTTTCATCAAACAAACTGCAGTTGTATTTAAAGTTCCAGAAAAATTTACTATTGAGTCATGAGCCGCCAAAGCTGCAAATTTATTTTTCGCAGGTTTAAAAGGAAGTTTTGTAATTTTTTTTATTTCATTAACAATTTTTTTATCAAAATTTTTCTTTGTATTAATCCCTGTTCCTACCGCTGTGCCTCCTTGTGCAAGAAAATATATTTCATTCAATGCATTTTTAATTCTTTCAATACTTTTTTCTAATTGAGACTGATATCCAGAAAATTCCTGTCCAAG
>CETH01076281.1_pt1 | contig 15638 bp, 11 predicted proteins | sample 361461 | NCBI WGS metagenome assembly CETH01 (sample SAMEA2622695, study PRJEB7988) | marine metagenome | isolation source: saline water (ENVO:00002010), including
AAATCTAGCGCACAGCCGGTCCCGTCAGATAGTGTACAACCGCTAGCGGAAGGATTGATAGCATCCCAGATAGCCGCAGACATGTGCGCGCGTGCGCGCATTGCCTGCGCCTGCTGAGCGACAGTAGCGTCGCCCCCGGCCATCGCTTCTGTGAAGTCCGCGATCGCGCCCTCAATGACGCTCTTCATATTAGCCGGGCCAATCGGTGTCCCTGAAGTCTGCTTATCAGAGAAGACATAGTCCTCCTGACTCTCGCCGACAAAGAGATTGATCATGCCACGGTAAAGAAGCGCACGGGCCAGCAACGCATTGGTTGCGTCGCCGTTGGCTACGTGTTCGCGAACAATGTTCACTGCGTAATCAGCCATCCATGTGGCCTGACCCAGTGACGGGAATGCACCATCGGTAAACTCATTTAAGGGATCACCGACGAATCCTTGGTCGAGCTGGCCCCATGCATCGCGGGAACCAGTCCAGTAGAGCTCATCCGATACTACTGCAGGGCCTTCCCAAACATCAGAAGCGGCCCGTGATACAGCACGGAGAGAACCGTTGACCACGCCCTCAGCTGCCGCAGGCAGCTTAACGGACTCCTCAACCAGGTTGTTAGGGTTGTTGACGTCCAGAAGATCGCCGCACCCAGTCATGCTCAACGCTCCAAGTAGAACGAGCGCCGAAGCTTTTCTTGTATTTAGCATTATTTGATCTCCCTTAGAACGTGACACGCGTTGACAGCGTGAAACGGCGTGGGAGTGGCAGGGCCCAACCTTCGGTACCCTGTAGGAAGTTACAGTTAAGACCACCGTTACAACGACCAATCACGTTGGTCTCGGGGTCCATCCCGGGATACTCACTACCAGGCATCCAGAGCATGAGGTTACGACCACCCAAGTTGATTGTGGCAGTACTGAGTCCCCAGCCCTCAACGATGCTCGACGGCACCCGGTATGTGAGGGAGAGTTCGCGGAAGCGAATCATGTTCGCATCGTAGATGCCGTTCATTCCCGACATCGGAGCTAGACCCTCAATCTTTTGCGCCCACTCAATCGCAGCGTCTAGACGCTGCTGAGCAGTTGACGCGGGGTTCTGCATCGTCGAGAACAAACGAGCTGCCAACGGCGTGTTACGGCCGATGACTGCGTTTGCGCGACGGAACATACCAGAAAGATCCTGCGTCTGGCCGCCCCACTTGTAGTCGAAGTTCGCTGCAACCTCAAAGTTTGAAGCGAACGACATGGTCGTTCCGAACGAACCGGTAAAGTCGGCGTTCGGCTTACCCATGAGCGTCTGCAACAGACCCGAGCCACAGTTATTCGACGACACGCCACCATTCGGCGTATCGAAATCGCTGTTCCCAATCGCGAGAGGCTTGAACGAACTTGGGCTTCGCGGAGTCGCGAAGTACTCAAGCGCCTGTTCGGTCGTAGGAACCTGACACACACCGTCTACCGGGGTCAGGATATTGAGCGGAATCGCTACATTCGCGAGTACCGCGCCGAAGTACGAGCCCGGGGCATAGCCCTCAAGCAGGTAGTTCCGGTAACGGGGGTAAGAACCACCCGTCTTGAGCGGCGGAGCGCCACCGAGTGAAACGATCTCTTCGTCGAGGTATGCCGTGTTCGCAAACACGTTCACGGACAGTGCCTCAGTTTGGAGCACGTTTCCTCGGATAGATGCTTCGATTCCCTGCCCTGCTAGCTCACCAATGTTGACGAGCTGAGAAGCCGTGAATCCACCAGTGACCGGGAACTGACGGGCCACCATGGCATCGTTGACGGTACGATTCCAGTAAGTCACATCGACAGACCAGCTGTCGTTGAACAGACCCAACTCGGTACCGACTTCCCACTCAGTGGACACCTCAGGCTTGAGTGCCTGGTTTCCAAGGTTCGCCGGAGCAACACCCGGACCAACTTCAGAAGGCGCCGGGTTGAAGGTGGTGAACTTGTCAAAGGCGCCCGGTTGGAGACCGGAACGTCCGAGCGCAGCACGCACCCGGAATGTCGAGAAGGTGTCGTTACGCCAATCAAGTCCCTGACTCGGAACAATCGAGATCGATGCCTTCGGGTAGAAGGCGGTCTCGAACTCAGTACCGAAGGCAGAGTTGGCGTCCCAGCGACCACCAACCGTTGCGAAGACCCAGTCATTCCAGCCTACCTGATCCTGGAGATAACCACCCAACTGGGTGACCCTCAACCAGCTCTCAGACGCAGACTGGTTCGAGAGCGCAGAAAGCGTCTCAAGACCAGGACCTGGGAACACGGAACCGCCACCACCAGCGCTCTGACGCTGACGGAGGAAACCCTGCGCACCGAACAAGAATGTGTTCTCGATTGCGTCACCGAAGTTACGAACCCAAGAACCTTTCATGTCAGCAGTGATTTCACGGCTACGGTCTTCGCGGACTGTGCGGTCACCGTAAATATTGGCGTTCGTAAAGTCATCAACATCGTGACGATACGGGCGACCAAACACACGATCATCGGACGTAAAGTCCAAGCCGAAGGTTCCATCAAGACGGAAACCATCAACCGGTGTGTACCCGATCGTGGTGCTCCCCGCAAAGTGCGAGGAAGCTGCGTTGTTCATCTGATACGTGAACTCGCGCGTTGTACCGAATGCCGGAGCACCGTAGAAGTTCGACCCAGGTCCTGTCTCGGCCTGGGGCGTGGCCCGGCGCAGCTGGCCCATGAGCATCGAGCTGAACACACCGTAAATGTTATTACCGTTGTCCGGCGTGTGCTGCTGCATGTCCGAGAAGAGAGTGCTGATACCGATCCGCACCTTCGAGCTCGGATTGATCGTAAAGTTGGACGTGATACCAGCACGTCTGTTTGTGTCTGTCTCTGGGGAAATCCCGTCAACTGCAGGGAAGGCATTCTCCAAGTCCATAATGCCGTCCTCATAGGAGTACCGGCCGGAAATGAAGTAGTTGAACACCTCCGAACCGCCCGTAACGGACGCGGAGTAGTTCTGCCCTAATCCATTAGAAAGGATGTCCGAAATTGCGTCATGCTCGAAGACTTCGAAAGCCTCCGGAGAGACGCCGAAGCGCGACTGTACGCGCTGCTGAAGCGTGGCACACTCAGCTGCATCCGTTCCACAATCGCGACCAATGAAGTCGGCTAGTGGGAGAATGCGGCTATTGTTCGGAGTGATCTGAGTCCAATCCGCCTGAACGGTGAACTGCGGAGCTCCAGCACGACCTCGCTTGGTGAAGATCTGGATCACGCCGTTGGATGCCTCGGTACCGTACAGCGTTGCAGCTGCAGCACCCTTGAGGATCTCGACGCGCTCAATCGACTCCGGAGGGATGTCATCGAGTCGGCTCGGGTTACCCGTACCTGACAGGGAGACCGCAGAGCGGTCGACCCGAATTCCATCAACGTAAATGATGGGCTCGTTGAGCTGTGATAGCGAAGACGAACCACGGATGCGAATCGCCGCACCCTCACCGGTAGCACCGGACGAGGGAAGCGCTACAACTCCCGGCTCACGACCGGCGATCATCTGAGAGAAATCAGAGATCGGAGCATTATCGAGAGTTGACGCATCAAGCGTCGCAATCGTGTTACCTAGTTTTCTCTTCTCCGTGGCAATTCCTGCTCCAGTCACCACCACCTCATCCAGGGTGATGGCGGTCTGATCTAGCCCGAAATCCTGAACCACGGACTGCCCTGCTCCGACCGTAACGGTCGCAGAACCAGAGCGATAGCCGACGATCTCAGCGACGATCGTATGCTCGCCGGCCGGAACGTTCAGCAGGAGATAACGACCCGCGGCGTTCGTAAGAGCACCGATGCCGGTACCCTCGATGTACACCTGGACCGCCTCCAGTGGGCGCTGCGAAGCAGCATCCCGCACCGTACCCACTAACGTCCCAGTTGCCTGAGCCGCTACGGGTGCCGGTGCCCATCCAAACATCGCGACAAGAGCCAGTACTAGGCCTCCCCGCAACAATCCGGATGTGAGACGTGCAGACGTTGATGACGTCATGTCCGTCCTCCCAGCTTTGAGTTGGACAAATAGAATCACCTACACCGAACCCTCAATGGCATCCGGCAAAGGGTGCTGATACAAATAACCTAAACCCATGAACACCAACGTCTTACGACACTGACACTTACGGGGGGACTACACTCTACGAACACAACTCAAGCTCACGTGTTTGTGAGGCTTGCTATGGGTAGAGGAAAGGAAAGGTACGGCACCCCACCCCGAGTGGCAACAACCCTTGTGATCACTGTATTTAGTCGATTATGCAACCTTCGCAACGCACTCTATTTCAACATCACAAAACTTCGGCAGTGCACCCGCCTGAACAGCAGCTCTAGCAGGACGATGATCTCCAAAATGACGGGCATACACAGCATTCATCTCAGCGAAGGTGTGCATGTCCGAAAGAAACACCGTGGTCTTCACCACAAGGTCCATCCTCGAACCCGCCGCCTCTAGCACCGCCCTAAGATTCGTTAGGACGAGCTCAGTCTGCTCGGTCACACTCCCGGTGTTCATTTCACCGCTCTTGGGGTCGAGTGGGATCTGCCCGGAACAAAAAACCCATCCCTCAGTCACAATCGCCTGGGAATAGGGGCCGATTGCCGCGGGGGCCTCCTCCGTATGCACTGACTCCAGCTTGCTCATTTGCTCTCCGTTGGATTCGTATGGGATTTTGCCTCGATGTGCTCGAGGATCTCTTCGGGCGATACTGTCGCGACACCGGACTTTGTAACACCCACAGCAGCAGCATGATTTGCTATATCCGCTGCCTCGACTGGACTTCCACCAGCTGCCATCACGGTAGCGACGACCGCTGTCACTGTATCACCGGCTCCCGAAACGTCATATACCGTTCTAGAGGCACCAAAAAGGCGGTCGTGTCCATCACCTTCAACGTCCAGTGCCATACCTTCAGAGCCTAGAGTCACCAAAAGACAGCTACATGAAAGGTGTTCTCGGGTTTGCTTCATCCATAGAGGGTCATCCGGATAGATACGCCCACCCAGCGCATCGCCTAGCTCCTTAGCGTTCGGCTTAAATACCGTAGCCCCTGAGAACGAGAAGAAATTACGTCGCTTTGGGTCAACTACACTCGGAATACAGTGCTCGGATGAAGCACGCATAGCCGCATCGATGACAGAATGTGACAGCACACCTTTATTGTAATCTTCAATGACAATGACGTCTGTGTCGGTTGCCAGTGCCTGGAGCCCCTTTACTATTTGCGTAGCTACAGAAACGTCTAATTCGGAATCATCCTCACAGTCGAAGCGCACCATCTGCTGGTGTCCGGCGATGACCCTCGTCTTTGCTGTCGTAGGCCGACCCGGTGTCGTGATAATACCAGAGACATCAACTCCTTGCCGTTGCAGGGCAGAATAAAGGATCTGACCCTCCGCATCGTCCCCAATGCAACCAACTACCGAGCACTTTGCACCAAGGTTTGAGATGTTCGCAGCCACATTCCCGGCGCCACCGACAGCGTCCTGCTGATCTTCCACCCGAACAATAGGCACCGGAGCCTCGGGCGAGACCCTCTCCACTACTCCAGATATGTACCTGTCGAGCATGAGGTCACCCACCACCACTGTATCGACAGTACGGACCCTATCTAGCAAATCCTTGGCTCTGCGATGAGTCAGGATCGCCAAAGGCCCCTGCCCCTGCCTTCCAGCTGGAGCAGCTTATGTACATCGCCCTCTACCCCAAGCAGGTGATCCTGAAGATTAACCGAGACGCATACGTGGTTCGGTATAATTCTGACTCTTTCGCCGATATCAGGTATCCAGTCTGAACCAGTCAGATCAAGCACACCGTGCTCCTCTGAAAGCCCCGCCACACGCACCTCAGGATGATCCATTAGCACGCCGAAGCCGTCGCCAGAACCTCGGGACTCTTTGGCGAGCGCCTTAGAACCAGCATCGACTACTGCTTGGCCCGCGACAGCAGTGCTGACCACCGTCGCCAGAACTGTGTACGCCACATTCTCCCGACCCGCTACTCCAATGTCGATGCCTTCCCTGTCATAGAAAATGCATGAACCTGAACGAACTTCGGTGACTCCTTCGATCTGGTGACTGCTCCACAGAGTTGGGGTAGAGCCGCCCGAGACGATTTCTGACTCGAGTCCTTTTTCAACTAGTCCGTTAAGGAGGTCCTGTACCTGATCAGAGACTATCCGGAGATGGCTTTCTTGATCCTCGACCGACATCCGCACGTGTCCGGGATAGAACATGACGCCTCGGAACCGGACCCCTACTGTCTCAGAGACTCGGAGAGCTAGCTCAACCACCGCATCACTGGAGGGGAGTCCTACCCTACCCATGCCCATGTCCTGTTCAATGAGCACCCCAACCTCGCGCCCGGAAGCCGCGGCCGAGGCCGCTAAATCCAGCATAACCTCAACCGAGTCTAGCCCTACCTTGATATCGACATGTTCGGGCAACCTCATTAAGCGATCTAGTTTACTGCTGCCGACTGGAGGATAAGCAAGCAGAATATCCTCGGTGAGCGTCGACATGACCTCGGCTTCCCTCATTGTTGCGACTGTCAAACCACGAGCGCCCGACTCAAGCTGGATCCTTGCTATCGCGCGTGATTTGTGAGTTTTGATGTGTGGCCGCCACGCTAGTCCGTGGGCCCTACAATAACTCACTACCTTTTCAGCATTCGTTCGAGTTCGTAATAAGTCTACATAGCCGACCGGCGTCTCAATCTGTTCCGGGTCAGACGCGTCCGGGGCAGGCCCATTCACGAGATTGCGTCTCCAAGCGCACGAAGGAACTCGGGGTCACCCTCTGAGATAGGTCCGTAACGCATCCAGCGAAGTACACCTTCTCTATCGATCAAGAACGTAGCTGGAAGCCCGAGGACCTGGTAAAGCTCCATCCCTTCCATGCTGGGGTCGTGCAGAATCGTGTAGGTGACTGAGTAATCCTCTACGAACATTGCCACGTCATCAGCTGCGGCCCTCGTATCCATTGAAATGCCGACTATCTCAAAGCCGTCTTCGCCATACTCCTCATAGAGAGACTGAAGATACGGCGTCTCCGTCCGACATGGGCCACACCACGTCGCCCACAAGTTCAGGAGAACGACCTGACCTCGCAGCGACTCCAATGAAACGATCTCGCCACTCAGAGTAGCAGCAGCATAGGGTCGGGCCAGTTCATCGATTTGTGGAAGGCCAGCGTTCTCGACCGAACCGCAACCCGAGGCGGTTGCTATTCCGGCCAAGGCTACCCCAATCATTCGCCTTCGCACGCTAGTGTTGATACTCATTTAGTATGAGGTCTCTATCCTTGCGACACGTACACGGGCCTCCTCGGCTCCTACGTCCGTCCAGGATATTACCAGCGAGCCATCCAGATTTTTTACTAGCTGCGGGAAACCACTAGCCCGCTCAGCAGACGAAGAAGTAACTCGTGCGCTAACGCTACTGGACCCGTCATTCGCGACGTGACGGATCCGAACCTCCGCTCCCTGGCCACCGCCTCCCTCTAGCCAGCTCACGATTGCGCCACCGTCACTCGTCAGTACAAGACCCACTCTGCCCATGGGAAGACCATCGTCGACCACCTTCGGCACACCAAACGTGGCACCCCCATCGTCTGAAAATGCGATCTTTACGCGGGCAACGTCGTCCGGTGCCGAGAACCAAGCGACTGCAACTATGGAACCGTCCGCAACGACAACAGGGCCGTTCACAGGACAGCCAGCGATCTCCCAACCGTCATCCGAGACGGGCCTCCCCTCTGTCCATTCTCCATCGACCAGTCTGGCAATGTAAATATCCCGGATCTCATCCGATGTACGATTTCTATACACGACCACAGGCCCATCGGACGTCATCGCCGCTGACGTTTGGCAACAATCGCAAACCCGACCGTCAATGAGCATCTCTGGACCAGGCGTATTGCCAGGACCTATTTCTCGATAACGGATCGACATTTCTCGTGTTGGAGGGGTACCGTCTTCTCCTGCCACATACGCCCGGCCGTCAAGCCAAGTGAAGCCTATTCGATCTCCATAGCTGACCGTTGATACGAACCCGTGTTCGGTTGGCGAATCGTCTTCGTGAGGCGTCCAAGGGTCTCCCCAACTAGTGCCTCCATCGGTGGAACGAGCGATTCGAACCCCGTAGTCGTAACCACCATTCTCCCCCCTTTCTAGCCAGTGCGCATACATCGACCCATCCGGGGCCTCTGATACCGAGGGAAAGTCGGCCCAATTGACGAAGAAGCGCTCGCTTTGGGCTACTGTCCTAGCCTCAGCCCAGACCCCCTCTCTCACATTAGAGAAGCGCAATTCATGCCCACCCTCGACACTACGCTCAAGCCACGAAAGAATCGGTCCATTCGAACCATGTGTGAGCCTTGACTCCCCGCTGCCTGGCCCAGCCGGTGAGTCCATTTCAACTATGCTGACCTGGAGCGGAGTCTGTCTCCGAGCGTCATTGTTGCATCCCCCTGTGACGACTGCAATGACCAAAGCGACAATCGGTGCCCGCTTAGCGGAACGGACACCCCACACTAGGGGGTAAGAGAAGCGTGTGTGAGAATTACGGGTCATATTGGCCTCAGCAAGCATGGCGCAATGAGGTGGAACGCCCACACAATGTCGGGTCCATGCATAGATCCGGTCAACGTGTGCAGCTACTAAAGGTACATGCGTCTCACAGGAGACATCCGGTGGGGGCACCAACCATGAAGGAGGTTGTTATGAATAGGTCTGCGAGAGCGCCGCGTCACAACCGCTGGCTTGGTCTAGCTTTGGTCGGTAGCGCTTTGCTGTCGGTACTGCCAACCGACACTGTTGGCCAAACTTTTGGTCGCAACAAGGTCCAATTCGACACCTTTGACTTCAACACCATCTCGACAGACCACTTTGACTGGCACTTCTACCCCGAGGAGGAGGAGGCCGTATTCGACGCAATGCGAATGGGTGAGCGTTGGTACGAGCGGTTCGCAAGGACCTTCCAGCACGACTTCGAAGCTCCCAAACCAATCGTCCTCTACGCTGACCATCCCGACTTCCAACAGACAAATACCCTCTCTGGCTTCATCGGTGATGGTGTTGGAGGGGTGACCGAATCACTCAAGAATCGGGTCATCATGCCTATGACTGGTTCATACTGGGACACGGATCACGTGCTCGGTCACGAACTCGTTCACGCGTTTCAATACAACATTGCGCAGTCGCGCCAGGGTGGCGGCCTCCAAGGCATGTCACGGCTGCCGCTCTGGCTGGTAGAGGGCATGGCGGAATACATGTCAGTCGGACGTGATGACCCTCTCACCGCGATGTGGATTCGGGACGCCATCGATCGCGATGAACTTCCCACGATTGAGCAGATGACCAAAGAGTCTCGGTTCTTCCCTTATCGATTTGGGCAAGCTCTATGGGCCTACATAGGTGGAACCTACGGAGACGAGGCAGTAGTTCAGATCTACCGCAGAGCTTTGAGGGTGGGGTTTGAAGGCGCGATCCAGGCTGTCCTTGCAATGCCGACCGATACGCTATCAGCTCGCTGGCAAGATAGCTCCGAAGCCCAATACGTTCCGTTCATGGAGGGGAGGGATAGGCCCGCAGAATCGGGGAAGCCCATCCTGTGCCCGTGCACGGGCTCTGGTAAGGTCAATATCTCCCCTGCCCTAAGTCCTGATGGACAGTACGTTGCGTTCCTTTCAGAGAAAGACCTCTTCTCTGTAGATCTCTATCTAGCAGAGACCGAGACAGGCCGAATCATTCGGAAGCTCTCAAGCGCTAACTCTGACCCTCACATTGATGCTCTCCGGTACATCGACTCGTCGGGAACGTGGTCACCCGACGGGCAGTTCTTCGCCTACGTCGTCGTCGCGAACGGCGACAACGAGTTAGTCATCGTCCGGTCAGAGAACGGCCAGGTCGAGGACCGCTTATCCTTTGAAGGCATCGGGGCGGTGACGAACCCGGCGTGGTCCCCGGACGGACTTCACATCGCCTTTTCTGGTTCCGTGGGTGGCATCTCAGACCTCTACCTATATGAAGTCGACACCGGTGATGTAACGCAACTCACGAACGACAAATTTGCTGATCTCCAACCCACGTGGTCTCCGGACGGAACCCACATCGCCTTCACGTCAGACCGCGGCCCCGAGACAAACTTTGAGCTTTTGGTCTACAGTAAATTCCAACTTTCTACCATAGAAGTAGCGAGCGGTGAAATCCGTGTCCTCCCAGTCTTCGGCAACGTCAAGCACATCAACCCCCAGTACTCGGGGGACGGTGAAACTCTCTATTTCATATCCGATCAAGACGGTGTCAGTGACATCTACGGTCTAGGCCTTCGAAACGGGCAGGTCCGTCGACACACGAACGTGACCACTGGAATCAGCGGACACACCTACCTGTCACCCGCTATGTCAGTAGCATCTGACGGGACAGTAGCGTTCACTATTTTCGATCAACTCGAGTTTCACATCTATACCAATAATCTGGACTCACCCGCCCCGACCGTCGTGGCTGTAGAAAACGCACGGATGCAGCCTGGAAGGAGACTCTCGCCGGCATACCCCGATAGGTTCAGTAGGATCGCGACTTACCTCGCTGACGCTGAAACAGGCCTAGTAGCACCAGGTCTGTACGAGCCAGAGGAATCCGAGGAGTACTCGTCAGGCTTGTCCCTCGACTACATAGGGCAACCCAGCATAGGCATCGGTGCATCGTCCGGTGGGTACGGAAACTATGTCGGCGGCGCTACGTCGGCATACTTCAGCGACATGCTGGGTGACAGGGTTCTCGGACTAGCCCTACAAGCTCAGGGAACCGTCAAGGACATCGGCGGACAGGTATTCTATGCCAACCAAGCCAGAAGATGGAACTGGTTGGTAAGTGCCGGAAGAATTCCGTATCAGTTCGGGTCATTCACGTTTGGTGACGATGCCCCAGGCCAAGTAGGGGGCGAATACCAGGGGATCGTGAGGAGACGAATTTTTCTGACATCAGCCACGGCCGGTCTACAGTATCCATTCTCGACCACTGAACGTGTTGAATTCGACCTCGGGCTAACGCGATACGGTTACGATTTTGAACTGGAGAAATATTATTTTAATGGACTAGGTCAGACCATCGGATTCGACAGAGAACAGCTCGCAGCTCCAAGCCCACTGAACCTAGTTCAAGCGAGTGTGGCTCTCGTGGGCGACAACTCATTCTTTGGGTTTGTTGGTCCGATTCGAGGTGGGCGCTACCGAGTCGAACTCGAGCAGACCCAAGGTGACGTCGACTACTCGACGATCATCACCGACTTCCGCCGATACTACTCCCCCGCAAAAAACCTCACAATTGGAGTCCGCGGGCTCCACTACGGTCGCTACGGGCTGACCGTAGAGGAGCAGTTTGAAGACGAATTTGGAATCCTAAATCCTTTATTCTTGGGCTTTGAAACCTTTATCAGAGGGTATGCTTGGGAGAGCTTCGCGAGCGACGAGTGCTCCAACGCAACTGCGACCAATGACTGTCCGACCTTCAATCGCCTGTTCGGAAATCGAATAGGTGTCGCGAGCGTAGAAGCGAGGATCCCGTTCATAGGTGTCGAGCAATATGGGATTATCAACTTTCCCTTCCTTCCAACCGAACTAGTGCTCTTCGCCGACGGAGGAATGGCTTGGGACAGCCCCCGCTGCTTTGCCGTAGGAAGCGAAATCTCTTGCGTCAACGATGATCCCGAACTCATCTGGAGTCGCTCGGGATCAGGTCGCATTCCAGTATTCTCAACCGGCATTTCTGCCCGAGTCAACGTCCTAGGGTTTATGATCCTTGAAACGTACTACGCTTACCCGTGGCAAAGACCAGGCAAGGGCTGGCACTGGGGCTTCAACTTGGCCCCAGGTTGGTAGTTCAACTAAGGTCCGAGGCTAGAAGATTGAGAGATTGATGTACTTCTTAGGATTCGCCTGGAAGTCTGTAAGGAACGTGTTCAAAGTTTGGGCTGCCTCGTTCAGACTTACATAGAGGGTTTCGTCTGATGAAAGCCGGCCCAGCGTTCCCTCACCTTGCTCCATTCGTTCTAGAACCGCACTAAGCGATGCCGCAGCTGTCCCCAAGCTTTCGCTTGTCTCCGTCAACGTTGCCATAGCCGAATCAGCACGCGCAACCGCACTCGCAATATCCGAGCCAGCTCCGGACGCCTCAGCAAACCCGTCAGCCGTGCTTAACAGGCTCGACGTGAGTTCAGATAGGGCCGCTCGCTGTTCACTGGTCACCGCAGACAGTTCAGCCAAAAGTGTCTGGAGTTCGGAGGCAGACGACTGCACGGAACTGACAGTTTCCTCGGAGAGCATCGTGTTGATTGCATTGAGCACAGTGGATGCCTGTCCACTGATTTCATCTACCGAAGAAAGCAATCCCGCGCCCATCGCGCTCTCACCCGGAATCGTATCGTAGGTCGCAAAAGTTCCAGGACCCATACCCTGCTCAATATCGAGCGTTCGGCCCCCAAAAAGACCTGCTGCGCCCATCTTGGTTGAAGAGCCAAGAGGGATCTCCCACTCGCCTTCGATCTCCATTGTTATATAAACGCGACTGTTCTCCACCATTTCGAAGCCGTGAACACGCCCGATGTTCACGCCCCGCATCAGAATCGGATCACCAGACCGTACCCCACCAGCGTTCGTCACTTCAGTAACGAGCATGTATCGACCGCGAAAAGTCGCTGGGTCGGTCATCCAAAAGAGGACGATGATGAAGGTAAGCACTCCAACGAGCACGAAGATGCCGACCTGAGCCTCTTTTCCACTCGTATTTCGCGGCGTCGCAGCTAGGATCTCCTGATCGGATGCGTTCCTTCTGCCATTCTCATAATCGCTCATATCACACCACTGCCATGTCCAGCGCCGCAATCGCGGCGGCTCGATCCACGAAGGCCCGAACAACGGTGTCCGGGCTGTCTTTGAATTCCTGAGGAGTGCCCACGAAGCGCAATGTGCCACCTGAAAGCATTGCCACCCGATCGCACATTTGCAGGCCTCCTTCCACGTCATGAGTGACGAGGAGAGAAGTTACTTCCAATTCTGTTGAGAGCCTCTTAATAAGCCGCTCCACGGCAGCGGTATTAATTGGGTCAAGCCCAGTCGTGGGCTCGTCCCACAAGAGAATCTCCGGTCGCCCGACGATTGCCCGTGCTATACCAACCCTCTTCTTCATTCCACCGGACAGCTCCGAGGGCAGTTTGGACAGAATCTCCCGCGGCTCAAGATTTACGATTTCAAGAGTTTCCCATACGCGGCGACTCAGCTCAGCAGTGGTCAACCGTGATATCTCATCCTCCGGGAGCCCCATAGATACATTTTCGTATACGTTGAGCGAGTCAAAAAGAGCGGCATGCTGGAACACATATCCAATCTTACGGCGGATCTTTTCTAGGTTAGATGATGGGCCCTCGTAAACCGACAACCCATCCACCTCCACATCACCCAAATCCGGAACGACAAGCGACAGCGTTGTCTTCATGAGAACGCTCTTGCCCGTTCCCGAGGGGCCAAACAAGGCAAACATCTCTCCGGTTTCCACGGTCAGGTCTACACCCGTCAGCACCGGGATGTCGAAAGCCTTGTGAATATTCTTGTACGAGATCATGGATACGCTATTGCAGCAGTAATGGTGGGAAGAGGGCGTCGATTACCAGAATCGACAATATCATGAACATTACCGCTTTGGTCGTCTGAAGCCCGACCCCCTCAGCTCCACCCCTTGTTCGCAGCCCCATGTGGACGGAAATCACTGGGATAAAAAGCCCAAAGACAACCGACTTGGCGAAGCCGTAAAACAGGTCCCAACTGTGCCAGTTGAGCCGGGCGCCATACAGGAAGGTTTCCCTTCCTAAGCCTATATCGAAGTCGGCCATAAGCATGCCAGCATTGATGCCTATCACATTAGCGAAACCGACGAGAAGCGGCATAGTCAAGACACCAGCTATAATTCGGGGAGCCGCAATAATTGATATCGGATCCCGGCCCAGTGATTTAAAGGCATCAATCTGCTCTGACACCACCATTGTACCGAGCTCCGCAGTGATCCGTGCGCCAATCCTGCCTACCAAAACAATCGCCGTCAGTAGTGGCGCCAACTCTAGCACGACAGACTGAACAACCAGCGTTCCCAAGATGTACTGCGGTGATGATGAAATCAGCTGATATCCACCCTGCTGACTGGTCACTATACCTGCTAGCGTCGCCGTAACGAAAACGATAGGAAGGCTCTGGACACCCATGATGTGGAGCTGAGTGAGGATGTCCTTAAGACGTACCTTAAGGGTCGCTATGGACACGAGCGTGTCCCAGCTCAGCATACCTAACGCTCCAGCATGCTCCAGCGTTACCCGGTAGGAACGACCGACCTTGGCGAACCAGCCTTCAACGGGTCTAATCATCGGGTGGGCCAAAGAACCTTGCGGCGCTGACGCGGGAATGGGATTCGGGAGGACATCGGACCCAAGAATCAGGCCCTAAGCCATGCTTTCTACAAGTATGAACGTTCTAGAAATTCACTCCGTCGATCAATGGGAAGCGTTTCGCTACCGCACACGCCATCTTCCGCCATCGCGAAGAGTTGAATAAGAACCATTCACTTAAGGCCGTTCTTATCAGGCCTCGTAGCGAGTACCCAGATTAACACATGCTTATGTCAGGAGATGCGAGTTTACCGATTTAAGCATAAGCTCCCTGCGCTCGAAGTTCGCCTGCCGCGCAGGCCCCAATTGATCCTAAAATGCCCCACGCCCAATCTCTGACCGGAAAAGTCGCCCTAGTCACAGGAGCGTCCGCCGGGATCGGGCACGCCACAGCGCTCAGCCTTGCTGAAGCTGGTGCACACGTTGTGGCCACCGCCCGCCGGAAAGATCGACTTGAAGGGCTGGTCAGTGAGATCAATCGGAAGGGAGGATCAGCCGTCTCTCGGACCGCCGACGTGACCGAGTCAGGTGCTGTCCAGCAGGTTGTTTCGGACACAGTGGCAGAGAGTGGACGTATCGACATCCTTGTCAACAATGCCGGGATAATGAGAATCTCGGACATGACTGAGAACCACATTGAAGACTGGACGGCAATGGTCGACGTCAATATCAAGGGTGTGCTGCATTTTTTGTCCGCCGTCATGCCGAACATGATCCAGCAAGGGTCCGGTCACATAGTAAATGTTGGCTCAGTAGCAGGCCGACGCCCTTTCCCGGGGGCTAGTGTCTACGCGGCTACGAAATTCGCAGTCCGGGCATTGTCCTGGGGACTCCACCTTGAGCTAGGTGCGGCCCATGGTATTCGTGTCACGGATATCCAACCCGGCTTCGTATCCACCGATCTGCTCGCCGAGCAGCCCGAGACTCTAGCGTCTTGGAGCAAAGCATGGGCTGAACGACGCACCTTAGAACCTGAAGACGTGGCTCGCAGTATCGTTTTCGCGGTCACCTCACCCGACCATGTTTCAGTAAGCGAAATTCTAGTTAGGCCAACCGACCAGCCAACCTAGTGTGCCGGAAGGGTCTCTATCAGGATGAGTCAGGTTTAGATCAGGAACAAAGCGGTTGCTCCTCAAGTGCTTCAGCAGCGAGCTTGAGAATCACGTGTCGTCAACCATCATGGAAGGAAGGGTCATGACACCGTCTT
>CETH01007023.1_pt1 | contig 15635 bp, 10 predicted proteins | sample 361461 | NCBI WGS metagenome assembly CETH01 (sample SAMEA2622695, study PRJEB7988) | marine metagenome | isolation source: saline water (ENVO:00002010), including
TATTTGCCCAACCATAAATATCAAGTTTATGAAAAATAAAAGGTTTGAACAACTCTAGAGCCATTTTTTTTGGAATACCGCATTGATGAAGTTTAAGGCTAGGTCCAACAACTATTACTGATCTTCCAGAATAATCAACTCTTTTTCCAAGTAGATTTTGTCTAAATCTTCCTTGTTTTCCCTTAAGCATATCTGAAAGGGATTTTAATGGTCTTTTATTGGTAGACGTTATTACTCTACCTCTTCTGCCATTATCAAATAATGCATCAACCGATTCTTGAAGCATTCTTTTTTCATTTCTTATAATAATATCTGGGGCTCTTAAATCTATCAATCTTTTAAGTCTGTTATTTCTATTTATAACCCTTCTGTATAGATCATTTAAATCACTAGTTGCAAATCTACCGCCATCTAAAGGAACTAAAGGTCTTAATTCAGGTGGAATAACAGGTAAAACTCTCAAGATCATCCATTCTGGTTTATTTTTGGAAACAATAAAAGACTCTAATAATTTGATTCTTTTTGTTAATTTAGTTTTTTTTAGTTCTGATTTTGTTTCAGATAACTCAGATTTGGTATGCTCAAAATCTGCTTGCAAATCTATGTTCATTAACATCTGCTCGATAGCTTCAGCCCCTATAGCTGCACTAAAAGAATCCTCACCATATTGATCCTGATAATCAATGTATTGATCTTCAGAAATTACTTCTCCTTTTTTCAAATCTGTTAATCCGGGCTCAACTACAATAAATTGCTCAAAATAAAGAACTTTCTCAAGATTTTTTATTGTCATATCAAGTAATGTAGCTATTCTACTAGGTAAAGATTTCATGAACCATATATGAGAAACTGGCGCAGCAAGTTCTATATGGCCCATTCTATCTCTTCTTACTTTTGAAAGTGTGACTTCTACACCACACTTTTCACAAATAATTCCTCTGAATTTCATTCTTTTATATTTCCCACAAAGACATTCATAATCCTTAACTGGGCCAAAAATTCTTGAACAAAATAACCCATCTTTTTCAGGCTTAAAAGTTCTATAATTTATAGTTTCAGGTTTTTTTATTTCACCAAAAGACCATGATCTAACATCTTCAGGACTTGCTATAGAAATTTTTAAGCTATTAAAATTTTGAATACCTTGATTTTGATTAAAAATATTTATTAATTCTCTATTCATTTTCACCTGTCACACTTTCTATTTTTTTTGTCATTTCAGAGTATTCCTTGAACTCTAAATTTAATCCTAAAGATCGTAATTCTTTAACCATAACATTAAAAGACTCAGGAGTGCCAGACTCAAAATTATTATCACCCTTAACAATTGATTCATAAACCTTTGTTCTGCCTGCAACATCATCCGATTTTATTGTTAAAATCTCTTGAAGGGTATAGGCTGCTCCATATGCTTCAAGAGCCCAAACCTCCATTTCTCCAAATCTTTGACCACCAAATTGTGCCTTACCTCCAAGAGGCTGCTGGGTTACAAGACTGTAAGGGCCTATTGATCTAGCATGAATTTTTTCATCAACTAAATGATGCAACTTCAACATGTAAACATAACCTACAGTTACAGGTCTCTCGAACTTCTCACCAGTTATACCATCATAGAGAATTTCTTGACCCGTATTAGAAACTCCAGATTTTTTTAAAAGAGAAGTAATATCCTTTTCTTTTGCACCATCAAATACAGGAGTTGCAAAAGGGACGCCGTCTTTTAAGTTTTCAGCAAGTTCAAGAATTTCATCATCATTCATTTTTTCAATTTTATTTTTATGATCATCAGACTCATAAATTTCTAGAAGTTTATTTTTAACATCACTTGTTTGACCATCAATTTTCATTTTAGAGATCATTGCATTTACTTCTCTTCCGAGAGTTGCTGAAGCCCAACCCAGATGTGTTTCCAATATCTGACCTATATTCATTCTGCTTGGTACTCCAAGAGGATTCAACACAATATCTACCGGCCTTCCATCTTGAAGATATGGCATATCCTCAACTGGACAGATTTTTGATATGACGCCTTTATTTCCATGTCTTCCAGCCATTTTATCACCAGGTTGAAGTTTTCTTTTTACGGCAATAAAAACTTTTATTAATTTTAAAACACCAGGTAATAATTCATCGCCACTTTGAATCTTGTCTATTTTATTTTCAAACTTCTGATTAATATTTCCAAGTTGGTTTTCGTAATTTTTAACTAATGAGTCAATTTGAGTTGTAGTTTTTGACTCCTCAATATTTATTTTCATCAAATCATTAACATTCAAACTATCTAATTGATCAAAATTTAATTTTGAGTTTTTTTCTAGACTATCAACTCCAGAAATATATTTTTTTCCAATAAGAAGTTCTTTTAAATGATTACCAAAACTTTTTTGTAAAATATTTAATTCATCATCTCTATCTCTTGAAATAAGTTCAATTTGAGAATTTTCGATACTTATCGCTCTCTCATCTTTCTCTATGCCTCTTCGCGAAAACACTCTTATTTCAACTACTGTACCTTTTACCCCAGGAGGAACTCTTAGACTTGTATCTTTAACATCAGCTGCCTTTTCTCCAAATATTGCTCTAAGAAGTTTTTCCTCTGGAGTCATAGGTGATTCACCCTTTGGGGTAACTTTACCAACTAATATATCTCCTGATGTAACTTCAGCCCCAACATAAACTATTCCAGTTTCATCAAGGTTAATAAGCATTTCTTCGCTTGCATTAGGAATATCCCTTGTAACATCTTCTGGTCCAAGTTTTGTATCTCTTGCCATTACCTCAAATTCTTCAACATGTATTGATGTAAAAACATCATCCTGAACTACTTTTTCTGAAATTAAAATAGAGTCTTCAAAATTGTAACCATTCCATGGCATAAATGCTACTAAAACGTTTCTTCCTAAAGCAAGTTCACCTAGTTCAGTAGCTGGACCATCTGCTATAACTTGATTTTTTTTAACATAATCACCTATGTTAACTAGAGGTTTTTGATTTATGCATGTATTTTGATTAGATCTTTGAAACTTTTGAAGATTGTATATGTCTATTTTATTAAGTGAGCTGTCTTTTTTATCAGTTACTCTGATGACAATTCTATTAGCATCCAGCTGGTCTACAATACCCTCTCTTTTAGCAACAACAGTTGAGCCACTATCTTTTGCAACTGTAAATTCCATGCCTGTTCCAACCAATGGAGCTTTAGGTTTTATTAGAGGCACTGCTTGCCTCATCATATTAGAACCCATTAAAGCCCTATTAGCATCATCATTTTCTAGAAAAGGAATAAGAGAAGATGCTACTGATACTAATTGTTGAGGTGAGACATCCATAAGATCTATAGAGTCAACATCAGCATTGATGAATTCTCCATTTTTTCTTGAACTTATTACTTCATTTATAAATTTACCTTTTGAGTCAACTTCTGAATTGGCTTGAGCTATAACAAAATCCTCTTCATTAATAGCACTTAAATAAACGACATCTTCAGTTACTTTTCCATTCTTTACAATTCTATATGGTGTTTCAATAAAACCATATTGGTTTATTCTTGAGTATGATGCTAGACTATTTATTAGACCAATGTTAGCTCCTTCAGGTGTTTCAATAGGGCAGATTCTACCATAATGAGTCTGGTGAACATCTCTTACTTCAAAGCCTGCTCTTTCTCTATTTAAGCCTCCTGGACCAAGAGCTGAAACTCTTCTTTTGTGAGTAATTTCACTTAATGGATTTGTTTGATCCATGAATTGACTTAACTGACTTGTTCCAAAAAACTCTTTTATAGAAGCTGAAACTGGCTTTGAGTTAATTATATCCTGTGGCATAATGTTATCAACTTCAAGAGAACTTAGTCTTTCCTTTATAGCTCTATCCATCTTTAAAAGACCCACTCTATATTGATTTTCTAAAAGTTCTCCAACTGATCTCACTCTCCTATTTGCAAGGTGATCAATATCATCAATCTCGCCCTTACCATCAATCAATTCGTGCATGTGATTAACAACATCAATAATATCTGACTTATCCAAAACTCTTTGACTAATTGCTGTGTCCTTTTTAAACTTAGCATTAATCTTTAATCTACCAACTGATGATAAATCATATCTATCAGAGTTAAAAAATAAATTATTGAAAAGTAATTCTGCAGTTTCAATTGTTGGCGGCTCACCCGGTCTTAAAATCTTAAATACTTCAAATAATGCTTCTTCTCTTGATCTTGCTTTATCTAATTGTAACGTATTTCTTATATATGAACCTATTTCTATATTATCTACTTTTAAAATATCTATCTTATTTATTTTTTTAGAATTAATAAAACTAATAAACTCTTCATCAATTTCGTAACCAGCTTCATAAAAAATTTTACCAGTTTTTTCATCAATTATATCTGATGAAATAAATAAACCGTTTAATGAATTTTCTTCAATCGAAATTGAGTTAATATTTGATTTTTTTAAATCATTAATTATTTTTTGATTAACTTTAGTTCCTTTACTTATAATTACTTTGCCATTTGATGAGTTCAATAAGTCAAAACTTAATATTTTAGATTTATAAAAAGATAGATTTTCTTTAAATTGCCAGCCATGTTCATTTTTTTTATATGTCAAACTATCATAAAAAGTTGATAATATTTCTTCAGCTGTCATTCCAAGAATTTTTTTTGGATCTGGATCAATTTTATTTTTTTCACATTCCTTCAAGTAATCTGAAGAAGATTTACTTAAAAGGCATTTTAAAAGAGTTGTAACAGGAAACTTTCTTTTTCTATCAATTCTTGCATGAATATTATTTTTTGCATCATGTTCAAAATCTAACCATGAACCCCTGTAGGGAATAATACGTGCATTAAATAAATATTTTCCACTTGTGTGAGTTTTGCCATAATCATGATCAAAAAAAACACCTGGAGATCGATGCATTTGACTAACAACAACCCTTTCCGTGCCATTAACAACAAAAGTTGCATTTTTTGTCATTAAAGGTATTTCGCCCATAGATACTTCTTGTTCTTTGATGTCTCTTACTGATTTTGTTCCCGCGATTTCATCAACATCCCAGATAATAAGCCTAAAATTTACCAATAAAGGGGCGCTATATGTCATTCCTCTTTGTGAACATTCGTCAACATCATATTTAGGTACACCAATATCAAAGCTTACATAATCAACAGTTGCCCTTTCTGCGTAATCATTTATTGGAAAAACTGATTTGAATATTGAATGCAAACCTTTGTCTTCTTTATTTTCAGGTGAAACAGTAAGTTGTAAAAAATTATCATATGATCTTTTTTGAACCTCAACTAGATTTGGTAATGAAGTTACTAGTGGAATTTTACCAAAAGACTTTCTAATTTTTTTTGAATTAATATAATCTAAACTCATTTATTCACCTTTGTTTAAAAAGTTTAAAAGACCCCCGTATAAGGGGGTCTTTGATAATTATTTAAGTTCTACTTTTGCACCAGCAGCCTCAAGAGCTTTTTTCATCTCTTCAGCTTCGGCTTTAGCAACACCTTGTTTTATAGGTTTTGGAGCACCCTCAACTAAATCTTTAGCTTCTTTAAGGCCAAGAGCAGTAATTGTTCTTACCTCTTTAATGACAGCTATTTTGTTAGAACCAGCTTCAGCTAATACTACATCGAATTCAGTTTTCTCTTCTCCAGCAGCTTCACCACCTGCAGCACCAGGAGCTGCAGCTACAGCTACAGGCGCAGCTGCTGATACACCCCATTTTTCTTCAAGAAGTTTGCTCAGCTCAGCAGCTTCCAAAACCGTCAACGACGATAAATCTTCTACTATTTTATTTAAATCAGCCATTTTCTCTCCTTATAAATCTGATTGATACCTAACTTTCGCTCTTAGAACTTACTAACCTTAACATTTGGCTAGCCGGTTCTTTTGCAACAGCTGCAATTTTTTGAGCAGGTGCTACTAACAGGCAGACAATTTTTCCTCTAAGCTCATCCATTGATGGAAGTGTTGCTAGAAAATTAATTTTCTGTAAATCTATTTTTTCACCATCATATCCACCACCAATAATTTTGAAATTTTCCAATTTTTTTTCAAAATTGACAGCAACTTTTGCTGGCGCCACTGGATCATCTGAATAAGCAATTGCAGTTGGTCCAGAAAATAAATTAGCCATATCTTTAAATTTAGTTTGTTCAATTGCGAGTTTAGTAAGTCTGTTCTTAGTCACCTTGAATTTTGCACCATTGTTTCTCATTTCCGATCTTAACTGCTCTGATTCATTAACTGTTAAACCGGAATAGTGGGCAACAATAACTGAAGAAGATACATCTATTTCTTCTTTTAGTTTTTGGACAAATTCTTTTTTTTCAGAACGTTTCACTTTCACCTCAGTTTAAATTTAGGTAAAACCTAAAATTAGCTGTCTTAAACTTGCTAATCAAGTTAAGACAAGCCTGTCAAGAAGCCAGCAATGACTCGCTTCAGTCTATGCAGGAAATTAAGCAAAAGCTCCTGCAGTCTTTGACAGGTGATAGCCAAAAGACTATCTGATGAATTAGCTATCGCAAACTAGCTTCGTTAATAACTAATCCAACACCCATAGTTGAAGCTATGGTAACCTTTTTTATAAATGATCCTTTAGCACTTTCTGGTTTACTTTTACTTATAGAAATAAAGAAACTTTTTAGGTTTTCTAGTAGATCATTTTCATTAAAACTCATTTTTCCGATTCCAGCATGAATTATACCAGCTTTATCATTTCTAAATTGAACTTGTCCCGATTTTGCATCTGTAACTGCGGTTTTAATGTCATCAGTCACAGTTCCTAATTTAGGATTAGGCATAAGACCTTTTGGGCCTAAAATTTTAGCAACTTTTCCTATTGATGGCATCATTTCAGGGGTAGCTATAATCAAATCAAAATTTAGATTGCCTTTAGAAATTGTTTCAATTAAGTCATTCTCTCCAACAACATCTGCGCCTGCTTCTTTTGCTTCAGCTTGTTTGTCACTTTTTGCAACAACAGCTACTTTAATTTTCTTTCCAGTTCCTTTTGGTAAACTTACAGCACCTCTTATGTTTTGATCTGTTTTGTTAGGATCAATTCCTAAATTAATGGCTATTTCAAGCGCCTCATCAAATTTTGTGTAAGAATTTTCTTTCAAAATTTTTATAGCATCTATTGGCTCATATTTTTTTGAGATATCAATTTTTTCAATAAGTTTTTTATTATTCCTTGTTTTTTTCATTTAATTTACAACCTCCATACCCATAGAAACTGCTGAACCCTTTACCATATTAATTGCACCTTTAAGATCAATCGCATTTAAATCCTGCATTTTTTCTTTGGCTATTTTTTCAATATCTGATGCTGTTACTTTGCCAACAAGTGTTCTGCCAGGAGTAGAGTTTCCTTTCTTTATCTTTGCAGCTTTTTTTAAGTAATAACTTACTGGAGGTAATTTTGTAACAAAATCAAAAGATCTATCTTTATAAGCAGTTATAATCACAGGAATTGGTGCTCCTTTTTCGACATCTTTAGTTTTATCGTTAAATGCCTTACAAAAATCCATTATGTTTAAACCTCTTTGGCCAAGTGCCGGTCCTACTGGAGGTGAAGGGTTTGCGCCACCTGCTGGAATTTGTAGTTTAATAAAACCAAGTACCTCTTTTGCCATATATACCTATCCTTTTTTATACCTTTTCAACTTGTGAATATTCTAAATCTACTGGAGTTGATCTGCCAAATATAGAAACTGCAACTCTTAATCTAGCCTTTTCTTCATCAATTTGCTCAATTTCTCCATTAAATGATGCAAAAGGCCCATCAATAACTTTAACTTGCTCTCCAACATCATACATAATAGCTGGTCTAGATTTATCGACACCATCAATAACTTGATCTGAAATTCTCTTTGCCTCAGCATTACTAATTGGAACTGGCTTGCCTTTGTTTCCTAGAAAACCAGAGAGCTTTGGGGTGTTTTTTATAATATGCCAGGTATCGTCATTCAAACTCATTTTAATTAATATATAGCCAGGAAATATTTTTCTTTCTGTATTTACTCTAACACCTCTTTTTACTTCAACAATGTTTTGAGTAGGAACAGAGACTTCTTCTATATGTTCTGAAATTCCAAGTTTTTTGGCTTGATCTACGATACTTTCAGCTACTTTCTTTTCGTAACCAGAATAAGCGTGAAGAACATACCATCTAGATTTAATCATACTAAAATCCTGAACCAATCTGAATTATTTTTTGTATTAAAAATGACCATAATTGATCAGTTAATAGAAAAAAAATTGAGAAAAGAAAAATGAGTAAAATAACTATAGCAGAAGAAATAAAAGTATCTCTTCTTTGAGGCCAAGTAACTTTTTGTAATTCCTGTCTGACTTGTCTTACAAACTGAGCCGGCGACGTTTTTTTCTTTTCAATATTCATATATTCACAAACAAATTTTTATTATTGGCAGGAGTGGCAGGACTTGAACCCGCAGCCCCCGGTTTTGGAGACCGGTGCTCTACCAGTTGAGCTACACTCCTATTTTAAAATAATAGCTAAAACTAATAGAACGGTCTCGAATACCTATTCAATAATTTCAGCTACAACTCCTGCACCAACTGTTCTACCACCCTCTCTAATCGCGAACTTTAGACCTTTGTCCATAGCAATTGGAGATAAAAGAGTAACTTCCATTGTGATGTTATCACCAGGCATTACCATTTCAGTACCTTCAGGTAGTTTAATTGTTCCAGTTACATCAGTTGTTCTAAAATAAAACTGTGGTCTGTAGTTTGAAAAGAAGGGAGTATGTCTTCCACCCTCTTCTTTTTTTAATACATATGCTTCAGCTTTAAACTTAGTGTGAGGTTTTATCGAACCAGGTTTAGCCAAAACTTGTCCTCTCTCAACTTCTTCCCTTTTAGTTCCACGAAGTAAAACCCCTACATTATCACCAGCCTCACCTGAATCAAGAAGCTTTCTAAACATCTCAACACCAGTACAAGTAGTTTTTTGAACTTCTCTGATACCAGAAATTTCAATCTCTTCACCAACTTTAATGATACCTTGTTCAATACGTCCTGTTACAACAGTACCTCTTCCTGAAATTGAAAATACATCCTCAACCGGCATTAAAAAAGGTTTATCTTTAGGTCTGTCAGGTTGTGGTATGTGAGTATCAACTGCATCCATAAGTTCCATTATTGATTTTTTTCCAATTTCTTCATCTCTGTCTTCAACCGCTGCTAGAGCAGATCCTTTGATGATTGGGGTGTCATCTCCAGGAAACTCATATGAGTTTAAAAGTTCTCTAATTTCCATTTCAACTAAATCTATAAGTTCTTTATCGTCAACTTGGTCTACCTTATTCATATAGACAACGAGAGCTGGAACACCTACTTGTCTAGCAAGGAGAATATGTTCTCTTGTTTGTGGCATAGGACCGTCAGCTGCATTAACAACTAATATTGCACCATCCATTTGTGCAGCACCAGTAATCATGTTTTTTACATAATCAGCATGACCTGGGCAATCTACGTGGGCGTAGTGTCTCTTTTCAGTTTCATATTCAACGTGTGCTGTTGAAATTGTTATACCACGCTCTTTTTCTTCAGGTGCTTTATCAATTTGGTCATATGCAGTAAATTCTGCACCACCTTGCTCAGCTAATACTTTTGTTATTGCTGCTGTTAAAGTTGTTTTACCATGATCCACGTGTCCAACTGTTCCAATGTTGCAATGTGGTTTTGTTCTTTCAAATTTTGCTTTTGCCATTTTTAATACCCCAATAGTTTGTTTGTTGGAGCGGGTGAAGGGAATCGAACCCTCGTAGCCAGCTTGGAAGGCTGGAGCTTTACCACTAAGCTACACCCGCTTATAAACTGACTGCCTCACACACTCTCTTTCTTTACTTTTATCCGTTCCTCCAATTTGGTGGAGGGGGTAGGATTCGAACCTACGTACGCTCACGCGGGCGGATTTACAGTCCGCTGCCTTTAACCACTCGACCACCCCTCCATTTATGAAGAAAATGGCACATACTAATAAATTAGTATGATTGTCAATCTAAAACAACTTACTTCCAACCCAAAGATACATATGTTCTTAAAAGCGCGCCCCTTTTAGACAAAAAATAGGAATTTGTATATATCTAGATTGTATTTATTGAACAAATCTGTGATATGTAATAAATGTCCAAAAAAAAATCAAAAAAAACAAGTAATTTCAAGAAAAAACAGATCATTTATGGGGCACATGCAGTATTAGCTGCCTTAAATAACAATAAAAGAATTCATGAGGAGCTGCTAATAAGTGAATCTCATAGGGATATTATAGAAAATTTTGGATCTAAATTAAAAAAAATTACAATTTTAGAGCGTAGAAATTTTAAAAAAATTTTTGGTGATGAAAAAACAACTCAAGGTATAGTTTTAAAAACATATGATTTTGAAAGACCAAATCTTGAGGAGTTTTTATCAAATGAGAAACTATCTAAAAATTCTGTATTACTGGCATTAGATCAAATAACTGATCCTCAAAATATTGGATCAATTATGAGGTCATGCGCTTTATTTAATTGCAAAGGCATCTTGATTGCTAAAAATCATGCGCCAGATTTAACTCCTTCCTTATTTAAAGCAGCTTCTGGAGCAGTGGAAATTGTAAATTATTTTAGAGTGACAAACCTCAAAAGAACCATTTTAGAATTAAAAAAATATGGATATTGGGTTTATGGTTTCGACTCATCAAACAGTCAAAACTTTTCGGAAATTAATTTTTCAGAAAAATCTATTTTGGTTTTTGGTTCAGAAGGTAGAGGAATTAGAGATTTAGTTAAAAAAGAATGCGATGAAATTGTAAGATTAAAAATGCAACCAATTGTAAAATTTGGAATTGACAGCTTAAATGTTTCTAATGCAACTTCGATTGCTCTTTATGAATTTTATAAAAAAAAATTGTAATAGAATGGTGCCGCGTGTCGGAATCGAACTGACCACCTGATGATTACAAATCAACTGCTCTACCAAATGAGCTAACGCGGCACTATTGGCCATTTACAATTAAATTAAATATTCGACAAGTTATTTATGATCTAAATTCCAGGAATATATGGGACACCGTCACCTTTAGCTTTCTCATTAATTTCACTCAATGTAGAGCAAGCTGTGATGGGCGCAAAGATCAAAAATATTATCATTAAAATGTTTTTCATCACTTTATCTTAACTTTTCTATTTTCGCTGCACAATACTTAAATTCAGGAATTTTACCAAAAGGATCAAGAGCAGGGTTTGTAAGAAGATTTGCTGCTGCCTCATTATAACAAAAAGGAATAAAAATTACCCCTTCTGGAATTGCTCTATCTTCTCTTACTCTAATATTTATAGAGCCTCTTCTGGTAGATACTTTAATTCTATCTCCTGGATTCATATTATTTTTTAAAATTTCATTAGGTGAGAGTGAGACAGTTGCCTCTGGCTCAATAGCATCTAAGTTTGATGCTTTCCTTGTCATTGCTCCAGTATGCCAATGTTCCAACTGTCGTCCTGTTGTTAAGATCATACTAAATTCATTATCTGGTAATTCGTTAGGTGGTGTAACGCTTGCAGGAACAAATTTTCCTCTTCCTGTTTCATTAGGAAACTTATCGCCAAATACGATTTCCTCACCTGGTGTTGTTGGAGATTTACTTGGATATGTTACTGAGTTTTCTTTTTCAAGTCTTTCCCAAGATATATGGTCTAAGGACGGCATTGTTTGGCACATTTCCCTATAAATATCTCTAGGATGATTATAATTCCAATCTAGTCCCATTCTTTTTCCTAATTCGTTAGTTATCCACCAATCTTCTCTTGCTGATCCAGGAGCATTTATTGCCTTACGGCCCATTTGGACTTGCCTATTTGTGTTTGTAACAGTTCCATCTTTTTCAGGCCATGCAGATGCAGGGAAAATTACATCAGCATATGTTGCTGTTTCAGTTAAAAAAATATCTTGAACAACTAGGTGCTCCAACATTTGGAGAGCTTCTCTTGCATGGTTTAGATCTGGATCTGACATTGCTGGATTTTCACCTAAAATATACATGCCTTTAATTACTTTTTCATGTATGGCATCCATAATTTCAACCACTGTTAAACCTTTCTTATCATCTAAACTAGTATTCCAAAATTTTTCGAAAAAATCTTTTTTTTCACTTTTCTCAACTAGTTGATAATCCGGATACATCATAGGAATTAGTCCTGAATCTGACGCTCCTTGTACATTATTTTGACCTCTTAGCGGATGTAGTCCTGAGCCTCTTCTCCCTACATTGCCTGTCATCAATGCAAGAGAAATTAGACATCTTGCATTATCTGTGCCATGCACATGTTGTGAAACACCCATACCCCAAAAAATTATACCTTTTTTTGTTTTAGCAAATAATCTCGCAACTTCACGAATCATATCTGCGTCTATTCCTGTCTGCTCTTGCATTACTTCTGGCGGGTAATTTTTTAGATGGTTTTGTAATTCATTAAAACCAGTAGTTTGTTTTTTTATATATTCTTCATTAAATAAGTTTTCTTCAATAATAACATTCATTATTGAATTAAGAAGAGCAACATCTGATCCAGGCTTAAATTGTAACATATGCGTAGCGTGTTTTTTTAAGGCATGACCTCTAGGATCCATAACAATTAGTTTTGATCCTCTTTTTGCTGCATTTTTAAAAAAAGTTGCTGCAACTGGATGATTTTCTGTTGGATTGGCACCAATAACAATTATGACTTCTGAATGCTGAACTTCATAAAAAGGAGCTGTAACAGCGCCTGAACCAATCGTTTCTAATAGTGCTGCAACTGAAGAGGCATGACATAGCCGAGTGCAATGATCAACATTATTCGTATTAAAACCAGTTCTGATTAGTTTTTGAAACAGATAAGCCTCTTCGTTTGAACATTTAGCTGATCCAAAACCTGCCAAATTGCTTTTACCATTTCTTAGTTTTTTAATTTCATTAAATCCATTAGCAGCATAATCTAGAGCCTCTTCCCAAGTAGCTTCTCTAAAGTACTCATGTATATTTGAAAAATTAATCTTAGGATGTAAGTCTTTTTCTTTTCCTTTAATTCTTATTAATGGTTTAGTTAATCTTTCAGGATTGCTGACATAATCAAAACCAAACCTTCCTTTAACACAAAGTCTATTTTTATTTGCTGGACCATCAATACCATTAACATATTTGATCTCGTTATCTTTAACATTATACTCTATTTGACATCCAACTCCACAATATGGACAAACACTATCTACTTTTTTATCAACATTACTTTGACCAACTCCTTCTAGATCTACAATGCTTGATGGCATAAGAGCACCAGTTGGACAAGCTTGAACACATTCACCACACGCAACGCAAGTACTTTCTCCCATAGGATCATCAAAATCAAATACTATTTTTGAATTTTCTCCTCTGTAAGCCATTCCTATTACATCATTTACCTGAACCTCTCTGCAAGCTCTCACACAAAGATTGCATTGGATGCATGCGTCTAAATTAACAGCCATACTTGGATGTGAGCTATCAGCTTGGCACGGAGTTTTTTTTGGAAATCTACTATCTGTTACTTCAACTTTATCAGCCCAATTCCAAAAATCAGAATTATTATCATGAGCTACTTCTCTTTCAGGTTGATCTGCTAAAAGTAACTCGAATACTAACTCTCTTGATCTTTTTGCTTTATCAGAAGATGTTTTAACCTTCATATCTGGGGTTGGTTTTCTAATACATGAAGCAGCTAATACTCGTTCTCCCTCAATTTCAACCATACACGCTCTACAATTTCCATCAGCCCTGTAACCAGGTTTATTTGCATAGCATAAATGGGGTATTTCAGTACCTAATCTATTAGCGGTTTGCCAAATTGTTTCATCTTTACTTGCTTCAACTTGTTTGTCATTAAGAAAAAATTTAACTTTATTATCAGTCATGTAAAATCTCTTTTTCAAAATACTTTAGCACCGAATTTAATGGGTTTGTAGCGGCTTGACCTAAACCACAAATTGAAGCTTGTGACATTACTTCTGAAAGATCACTTAATTTTTCTTTGTCCCATATTTTTTCCTTCATAAGTTTGACAGTTTTTTCTGTACCCACTCTGCATGGTGTACATTGACCACAACTCTCTTCTTCGAAAAACTTTAATAAATTTAAAGCAACATCTCTCATACTGTCCTTGTCAGAAAGAACTACAATAGCAGCTGAACCTAAAAAACAACCCAAGTCAGATAACTCTTTTGATCCATAATCAAGAGGTATATTATTCAACTCTGCTGGTAATATACCACCAGATGCTCCACCTGGCAGGTAAGCCTTGAAAATATGCCCGTCCTGCATTCCATCACAATATTTATCGATCAATTGTTGAATTGTAATTCCAGCAGGAGCAACTTTTACGCCTGGGTTTTTTACTCGCCCCGAAACAGAAAAACTATGGAAACCTTTGTTACCATTAAGTCCTTGATCCGCAAACCATTTTGAGCCTTTTTCTAATATGTCACGCACCCAAAAAAGAGTTTCTAAATTATTAGTAAGTGTTGGCTTTCCAAATAAACCAACTTCCGCAACGTAGGGTGGTCTATGTCTTGGCAAACCTCTTTTACCTTCTATACTTTCAATCATAGCAGACTCTTCACCACAAATATACGCTCCCGCACCTCTTCTTAAAATAAAGTGGCCTTTAGATATAATTTCTTCATTTTCTAATCTTATGATTTCATCATTTAGAATTTTAATTACAGAGGGATACTCATCTCTCATATAAATATATACATTTGATGCTTTAATGAATAATGATGCGATAAGAGCACCTTCTAAAAATCTATGAGGATCTTTTTCAAGATAGGTTCTGTCTTTAAATGTTCCAGGCTCACCTTCATCTCCATTAACTGCTACATATTTTTTTCCATCATATTTAGAAACAATTTCCCATTTCATTCCAGTTGGAAAACCTGCTCCTCCTTTACCCTTCAATCCACTATTTTTTAGTAAATCAATAATTTGCCTATCTGTTATTTCGCCAATTAGTATCTGGTTTACGATTTTGTATCCTCCATTTTTTTTATATTCATCTAAAGAAATATAGCTTGGAATAACTGCTTCAAAATTTTTGTCTTTTATAACTTCTTGAACTTTAGAAGCTGATGCATTGTCAACATAGTTTTTTCCAACACATACAGTTGGGGCAACATCACACCTTCCCATACATGGGCCAGGCAAGACTTTAATATTTTTATTCTTAATTGATTTTAGATCTTTTAATAATTTGTGTGCGCCAAATAATTCACAAGTCAAACTTTCACACACTCTTACAACTTTTATTGTTTCATATGTTTCAGAGTTTTTTACTAAATTAAAATGCGCATAAAATGTTGATACTTCATAAATCTCTGAAAGAGGTAAGTTAGTAATTGATGATAAAGCAACAAGATGTTTGTCATATAAAACTCCAAAATTATCTTGTAATAGGTGTAAATACTCTATTAGCTCATCTCTTTTAAAGTTAATTCCTTTAAAAAGTTTAGACACTTCTTCATAAAAAATATTTTCTACCTGCCTACCTTTTGGCTTCCATCTTCTCTTCTTTTTTTTTAGAGAGCTATCAGTTTGAGAAA
>CETH01184534.1_pt1 | contig 15621 bp, 13 predicted proteins | sample 361461 | NCBI WGS metagenome assembly CETH01 (sample SAMEA2622695, study PRJEB7988) | marine metagenome | isolation source: saline water (ENVO:00002010), including
CCTTCAATTGTTTTAATTGTTCCTGGCGAATATACAACTTGATCGTCAAATGACTCATATTCAACTTTATTTTTATCGAGGATTTCTTTTACAGCTAAATCTCTTTTATGTTCATCACTTCCAAATTGATTATTCCAATACACTTTGTTAATTGACCTTTTATTAATGACATCAATTATTTCACTGGGACTATCATCAAACCATTTAGATGCTATGACAGTCAAAGGTATATTTAAATTATTTAAACTTGATTCGAGATCCTTCAAATTCTCAACAATAAATTCTATTTTACAATTGGCCTCATTATGCTTCTTCATTTGATCAGGTTGATAAAGATACAAACAATGAACTTCATCAGAATTCAAGCAAGCGTGCCTTAGGGCAGGATTATCATCCATACGTAAGTCATTTCTGAGCCAAACTAAACTTTTCATAATATTGTTATATTTTTGAATTTGAAAATATCACATCAACTTGAAAAGTTTCACTGATATTACTAATTTCTACTTTTCCACCAGCAGACTCTACAATTGCTGCTCCAGCAATAATGTCCCAGAGATATATTCCATTTTCTTTGTACAATTCAGCCTTACCACATGCAACATAACATGAAGCCATTGCAGCTGAACCTATCATTCTTACTTTTTTCCATGATTGCATATCTAAGATTAATTTTTTTAAAGCATTATCAGAATAGTCAGTATTAAATGGAAGACCAGTGATTAATACTCCATCAGCTCTATTTTGAATTTCTGAAACCTTTATATCCATGTTGTTCATGGTAGCAACCTTATTTATGTTGTCTCCAACCAATATATCTCCATTATTAAAATCAAAAATTACTCCAATTAAAGGTTCCATATTTCTTATTAGACCAATTGATACACAGCAAATTGGAATATTACGATTATAGTTTGCAGTTCCATCTAGCGGATCTACAACCCAAAAAATATCTCCTAGATCTTCTGATGATTTACCAGTTTCTTCAGCAAGAATTGGATATTTAGATTCGGCATGTAATATATCTAATATTAGTTTCTCTGCCTTGATATCAGCTAATAATTTCGTGTCTCTAGGATTACTGTTTATCTTTAAATTTAAATTTTTTTTCTCTTCTTTTAGAAATTTTCCTGCCGATTTTGCTGCTTTTTGAGCAATTTCTATTTCTTTATCGAATTCTATTTCCTTCATTTGGTAATCTTTAATCTTTATAAGTTACTCTATAAATAACATCGTACTTATCGTCAGAAATTAGCATCGATCCATCACTCATAACGAAAGGCTGCACTGGTCTACCCCATGCATTTTCATTTTCAAGCCATCCAGTTATAAAATCCTCTTGTGATATATAGTTTCCATCTTTATCAAGTCTAATCATGACAACCTTGTAACCAGATTTTCCATTGTATTTGTTCCATGAGCCATGAAGAGCAATGAATAAGTTTCTATGATAGTCTTTTGGAAATTTATCACCATCATAAAACTCAATACCAAGTGGGGCTACATGGGGACCTAATTCTGCAATTGGATCTACGAAATCTCGCTCTAAGGTAGGAATTAATTGTCCAAACTGAGGATCTATAACATTTTTTGCATGTTTATATGGAAAACCATAAAAACTGCCTTCCTCATTTACAACGTTTAATTCGCATGATGGAGAATCATCACCAAGCCAGTCTCTTCCATTGTCTGAAAAATATAATTTATTTGTAACTGGATGCCAATCAATGCCTACAGAATTTCTAACTCCATCAGCAACCATGATTAATTTGTTATCTTCATACTTGTGGATTGCAGCAAATCTTGTATCAATTGTTTGTGGCTCAATACATACATTACATGGAACTCCAATAGGTATGTATAAATTGTCATCTGGTCCAAATCTTATATGCCTAAATCCATGCCAAGTCTCTGAAGGCAAATTATCTAAGTAAATTTCTGCATATTTTGAAGGATCTCTTTTTGCAACCAACAATGTATCAATATCTTTAATAACCCAGACATTTTCTATTTCGGCAAAATATAAGTCGCCCCTGTGATAAACAACTCCAGTTGGATTTTGAAGGCCTGACATTATCAAAGTTCTATTTTCTGCAAAGCCATCTTCGTCTTCATCAAATAATGCAAAAATTTTGTCTCCATTTTTTGACCCAACTACAATATATCCTTTATCTGTTTCAGTAATTTGCCGAGGAGATTGCAAATCATTTGCATAAATACTTATCTCAAAACCATTTGGAAGATTTAATTTTGAGATATCATTAGAATTAATTATTGCTGAAAAAAATATTACTAATGCATTTAAAAATATAAATTTCTTATCCATTTTTTGCTTCCTCAAACCCTTCTACGTGTTCTTTTAATACATCCCTAATTTTAATAACATTATTTTCCAATGATGAATTATATAAGTCATCCAAAACCTTTTCTAAAATTTCATTTGAGGGATAATTTTCTATAGATTTAAATATCTTATCATTTTGAGTGTTAAGTTTGTCTCCAGAAATTAATAATTCTTCATATAATTTCTCACCTGGTCTTAATCCAATTTCTTTAATTTCAATCCCTTCTCCATAACCGTCATGATCAATGCTTCGTCCAGATAAATAAATAAGCTTTTCAGCAAGATCTAAAATTTTTACTTGATCGCCCATATCCAAAATAAAAACATCTCCACCTTCTGCCAGCTCTGCAGCTTGAATTACTAAGCTTGAAGCCTCTGAGATTGTCATAAAGTATCTTGTGACTTTCTTATGTGTAATTGTAAGTGGTCCTCCTTCAGCAATTTGCTTCCTAAACAATGGTATAACTGATCCTGACGAATTGATTACATTCCCAAAACGCACAATACAAAATTTAGTTTGCTCTGAAGATGCATCCATTGATTGGACTACCATTTCTGCTATTCTTTTTGATGCTCCCATAATATTTGTAGGTCTTACAGCTTTATCAGTGGATATAAATACAACCTTCTTAACTTTACATTCACTAGCAACTTCACATAAAGCCTTAGTGCCAAATATATTATTTTTTAGACCTTCTGAAATGTTTTCGTGATATTCAACTATTGGAACATGTTTGTATGCTGCAGCATGATAAATATAGTCAATCATATGATTAGATATAATATCCTTGAGCCTAAACTTATCCTTTACATCACCAAGAACATACACAACCTCAAGTTTAAGATCCCTTGCCTTAATAATTGATTCAATTTCTTCTTGAATCAAATACAAATTAGTTTCAGATAATTCAAGTAAAACGATTTTTTTTGGATTGCCCGATAGCGCCTGCCTGACAATTTCAGATCCAATAGAGCCTCCAGCACCAGTAATCATTATATTTAATCCAAAAAATGATACCGAGGATTTCCCTACAGGATCTCTTGGCAAAATATCATGAATATTTAGATCTTGCATTTCGACCATTTTCTTTTGATCTGCTACTAATTCATGCAATGAAGGAATTGTTCTCACAGCTATTTTAAATTTTTCCAAGCTTGAAATGACACTTCTTCTCTCAGAGAGACTGAGACTGGGTATTGCTAAATAGACTTCAAGGCCAGGATACTGTTTTGACAACTTCATTAAGTGTTTTTCTTTGCCATAAATTTTAATATTATTTATTTCAGCTCCACTTAATGCTTTTGAGTCATCATAAAAACCTATTATGTTAAAACCAGGATTTAATTTAAGTGCCTGATATAATTCATTTCCAGCAGATCCTGCTCCATAGATTAAAACATGTTTGCCAGACTTATTTGGTTCAGCATAGTTAATAATAATTCTGGCTATGTCACGAGATATCTGTAAAAAAGCATAAAAAACATAGGATAAGAAAATAGATTTAAGAATCGTTGCTATTAAAAATTGATTTCTTAATATTTCATTTTCTAAGAGATATACAGTTCCCCAAGATAATCCAAATATCAACGATCCAATCAAAGATCTAATAATTAGATTTCTTGAATCTGAATATCTAATTGATGACCTGTAAAATCCTGTATTTATGAAATAAATATATGTTAGTAAGAGAGGAATAAGAAAGTTTAAATAATTTTGAGAAATCAATTGATACAGACTAACTTCAAAATTTGAGGCTATGAAAGCTGTAAAAGGTGGACCAAAAACTATCCAGCATGCAAAAGCTGTTAATGAATCCACACAAGATAAAATCAATAGCTTGTATTTCCTAGATAAGGTTCTCAAGACTGAAGAGTATGTATTCATGAAATCAATTTTACTTTAAAAAAAGATATGTATATATATTATTAATTTTTTAGTTCATAATATTTGTGATCTACTAATCAAATTCATAAAGGCAATAATGTTTAAATTTTTTAAAAAAAATAAAAAAGAACCAAAAGTTGAGGAAAAACCCTCTTTTGATATTGAATTAACTGGTGCAACGTTGGCGTATGAAATAGCAAGAATCGATGGAGATGTCAGTGATGAAGAGCTTAAAGTCCTTATGGAACAAATTAAAATTATTGCTTCTAAAGTTGGTAAAGATCAGGAAGATATTCTCAATACAATAGAGACATACTCAGAAAATAGTACATCTTTTTATGATTTTGTTGAGGATATCAATGATACTTTCACAAAAGTCCAAAAGTTATCATTATTAAGTTATATGTGGAAAACTGCATATGCTGATGGCAATCTTAGCGTGGATGAGGAAAGGCTTATAAAAAGGTTAGCAGAAATGATAAATATTAAAAATGTTGAAGTTTTAAAACTTAAAAATGACAATAAATTTTAATACTCTATGTAGCTTGCATTTTCTATTATAAATTTTTGTGATTCATCTCTACTGCAGTTATTTTTAAATTTATTAATGTTGTCTTGATATAGGTCATTTCCAACATATGTGAACATTTGAAAGAATATTACACATCTTTCAAGGTTATTAACCCTTGTATCTTTAATTAATTCTTCTGTTAAAGTTTCGAAGGTAATTTTCTCACTCTTCATTGAAAGATTTTGTTTTTTATCCAAAACCATAAAGTTTGTCTGATTATTACTCGATTTGTAGTTTTTCCAGACTACATTATTAGTTGAACTTCCTGGAGAGCCATTTTTTGCAAAGTTTGTCCAAAAAGTCATCATATTTTTTGATGTATATCTTTTTGAGACACTTGGAGGATATATAAGATCAGATAATGGGTAGCCACCAACCAACTTATAACTTCCAGTCAATAAAGGAATTTCAGTAGCGTGAGCAGCTCCAATTAAAGTTTTAAAATCAGCAATAAAAAATTTTCTATGATCGTCCCAATCATATCTGTAAGAATATAATTGATCATTCCCTACCTTTGTCAAAGAATTTAGAGGTCCGTCAACACCTCTTATTTTCCATGCAGAACTTCGATAATAATTGAAAGCCTCAAATGAATCTTTATCTTTTAGCTTAACTTTTGGAATTTTTAAAATTGAACCTAAAAATGAATAATCTAATTCAACAAAATATTCTGCAGATGCAAGCCAAAGTTTAACTTCATCTCTATTTGAACCTGCAATAGTAGGTACAATGTTTACATGTTCTTTCATACCAAGAGCTTTATCTAAACCCACCCTGGGTATCACAACTCCATCTTCAGTCAATAATGGTATTTCCTCATACGATGCTCTTTCTGCATAATGGATAAAGAATTCGTCAATCGGAATACTTAATAAAACATTTCTTAACTTATTTAAATCGTTTGACTTTATGTCATCATATTTTTCACTGCTTTTGAGCAATCTTTCTACAATTTTAAAACTTGAATAATTAGATGTTGAGGTTGAATTAGTAGGATTATATGCTTCAATAATTGAAATAGATGTAGTGTAACCAGACATTGATATAGCTTTATGAAATAGTCCTTTAGCCTTCTTTGAAACCAATAGAGAAAGTACATTATGCCCTCCTGCTGATTCACCGAAAATAGTTACGTTATTAGGATTTCCACCAAATTTATCAATATTCTTGTTAACCCACTTTAGTGCATGAATAATGTCCAACGTACCAAAATTTGAAGTCTTATTATCTCCCTCTTGAAGTTGTTGAATAGCCGGATGAGTAAACCAGCCCATTGGTCCAAGTCTATAATTAATAGCAACAACTATTACATCATGTTTCGATACCATTTTTGAAAAATCATATAGATCTTTTAAACCAGAGGTATTTCCGCCTCCATGAATCCAAAACATAACAGGTAGATCATTTTTAATTTTACTCGGTGTATAAATATCTAAGTATAAGCAATCTTCGGATCCAACATAGAAATCATCGCCCTCAGCACCTCCAAGATTTGATGGTCTTTGAATACAGAAATTATCATTTTTTGGCAGAATCTTATCTGATGATATAAATTCTTGGGGAGCTTTCCATCTTAAATTTCCAATTGGTGGTTGAGCATATGGAATATCTTGATATAAAACGGTTCTATTCTTTTTTATTCCTGCAACACTTCCGCTCTGAGTAATAACAGAATAGCTATCAGTTGCATTTAAATCAAAAGAATGTAATAAAAATATATTGATTAAAAAAATAAAAAATAATTTCATTGTTCTGCTGAAAAATATATAAAATGTGGTTGACATAATTATATATGATTTCTTTTCGGGATGTAGCGCAGCCTGGTAGCGCACTACACTGGGGGTGTAGTGGTCGTCGGTTCAAATCCGGCCATCCCGACCAGTTTATTTAATTCATAGTATTTTTAACTACTGATGATGCCTTAAAAAGGAGTTTTTCTCTTTTAGATATTATAAACTCTTCTTTGGTTTTAGGATTGCGTCCAATTCTTTTTGGTGCCTTGTGATTATAGAAAGTTCCAAAATTGGAAATCTTAATATTGCTGGAGCTATTGTTTTTTATGAAATTTAAAAAGCTTTCTAAAAGTTCTTTAGAATCTGATTTAGACAAAAAAGCCTCGGAGGAGATATTTTTTACAATATCTTTTTTTCCGAGGCTCAAATTAATTAAGTATTAACTTAGGTTCCAGTGCCTGTTCCTGTACCTGTACCTGTTCCAGTACCTGTACCTGTTCCAGTACCTGTGCCTGTTCCAGTACCTGTACCTGTGCTTGTACCAGTTCCAGTGCCAGTACTTGTGCCTGTTCCTGTACCTGTACCTGTTCCAGTACCTGTGCTTGTACCAGTTCCAGTACCAGTGTTAGTGTTGTCATCAATACCACCAACATCTCTAACTTTTACTGTTATGACCTGAGTTGCAGTATTACCACTGGCGTCTGTCGCAGTGACTGTTGCAGTGAAGTCCATTGTGCTGTTGTCATATTCAAAGCTTGCTTGACTTTCAAAGTCAGGCGCAGTGATGAATGATAATACACCAGCAGCAGTTATCTGTAATACATCAGAATCAATAGTGAAAGTAACTGTATCGAGATCAGTTGCTGTGACTGTTCCTACTGCAGTTTGGTTCTCATCGATTATGAATGTTGCTCCAGATGTAAATACAGGCGCTACTGTATCAGTAACATTTACTGTTCTCGTTGCTGAACCAGCATTGCCTGAAGCATCGGTTGATGTGTAAGTTATTGTATAAACGCCAACTGTATTAGTATCAACTGAACCAGTTGTAACAACACTAACAGTTCCTGAGGCGTCTGTGGCTGTAGCGCCAGCGTCAGTGTAGGTGCCACCTAATTCAACCGTAACAGGGTTAGTACCCGTTACAGTAACTACTGGAGCAGTTGTATCAACTACGTTTACAGTTCTAGTAGCAGTTGCAGTATTGCCATCTTTATCAGTAGCAGAATATGTAATTGTGTATGACCCGACTGTGCTTGTGTCAACAGATCCTGAAGATGTTACTGCAGTAACTCCGTGAAAATCATCAAATGCAGTCGCTCCGTCATCAACATATGCAGATCCAAGTTCTACAGTAGCAGGGTTATCTCCATTAATAGTAATAACTGGAGGAACATTGTCATCATAACCATCATCGGTAAGAGCAGATACAGCACCTAAACCAGCTATAGCCAATAATGCTTTTTGTATAGCAGATAATTCAGCAGTAACTTCAGCAAGTCTGGTTCTTAGATTGCCATTAGATGGAGAACTTCCTGCATCAGCTTCAACACCTTCTTGAAGACTAGCTTGCTCAGAAAGCAAAACTAAACGTCTAGCGTTGAGTTGCTCAATACTCATTTTATTAACTCGTGCTTCAATCTCACTTAGTTTTTGTTCAGTAATGCCATAATCATCATTTGCATCCGCATATGGAGTTACCAAAAAGAACGCAAAAAATATAGCAAGTATATTTTTCTTTTTAAATCTTGATATGTTCATATATTAATTCCTCTACTATTTCCCCTAAATATTAACGGAAAGTGAATTGTATAATAATTTAAAATCATAAGCTACATATTTAGTAATATCAATGATATGTTTACTTAATGGACCTATTTTTACACATATTCGTTGAAAATTGAAAATTTTATTTATTTTTCTTACTGCTTCTATGTTTAAATGAAGTTCATATGTATTTTAAAGTATATTAATTTATTGGTTTAAACCTTACTAATAAATCATGCAAAGTATGCTTTCTAATTAGTTTAGCTCCTGGATCTTTGGTCAGAGGTCTCCATGTATAGCTAATTAAGTCACCATAAATTGGTATGTTAAAAAATATGCCCTTATCGAAACTACCCTCTCCAAAATCTCTTTTTGAGACATCCGTTCTTGTTATAAAAGCCCCAAACTTCACTCCATTATCAAAAGTTCTTGAAAGTTCTAGTGTTGATCCTATGTCTCCTGCTAAATACTCACCAGCAGAAATTTTCATATCAAATGGTATTAAGCCATAATTTCTATAATAAAAATTTGAAGTAGCAGTGATATTTTCATATTCTAAGTGACCGAAACCCCAATCATAATCCCTTTTCCTCACATTAAATAGCTCCAGACCAAATGCATAGTTTGAATTTTGTTTGTAATACAAATATTCCATTCCATAACCTGAGAACATATCTTCCAATATGCCTCCTGTAAACATTAAGTGATGGTTTTTCTTTGGAGTAAGATGATAATCTAATTGAGCTCTCCCAATTAATATGCCCTTATCCATATTTCTTAGATACTGTTTTACATCCGATCTCACTTGGGCAGGAAATGTATCTTGTGGTCTGAATCTTAAATCGCCAAAATTATTTGCAAGCGAATATTTAAGATTTGTGCTTAAAAATAAGTTTTCTCTAATAATAAATTCTGCATCATTTTCAACTAAAAGCGCGCCTTTAAAAAATTCCTCTCTTGATGCAAGAAAAGGTCTAAATTTTATACCCGTTGTTGAATCAAACCTTCTAGATTTATCTCTTTCATAAATTAACTTAGCATTTCTTTCAAAAGCTTCGTCAATTTCAGAATATGCATTAAGATCTGCTATTTTTAAATCCTTTTTAATATTCTTATTTATTCCAGCATCTGATGAAGCCTCTTCAATTATTTCTTCTATAACTCTTATATCTCTATGTACAAATTGTGTTAGATCTAGACCAATAGACCTAGCGCCTTCAGTTATTTTGTTAACTCCAATACCATTTCCTTCAAGATTATTTATAAGTTTTGTATATTTGTCATCATCCTCTTCGGACTCTGCCTCCTTATATTCGAACTTTTTAATAGTTTTTTTTGGATTATTTTTATAGACGAATTTCAAAGAAAAATAATTTCCTCTTTCATATGAGGCTCCAATTGTAAAATTACTATTTATTGAATAATCAAAACCGTAAGAAAAATCACTTTTTCTATCTTCATAAACAAGTTCGGGATGAGGATCAGTGGTATCAATAGTATCCTTCTCAAATTTTAGAAGTAATTTATTATTCCATGCGTATGTAATCCCATAGAATGGGGATACAGTTTTTGAAGTAAAGTACTTATTCAAATCAAAATTACCCCCACTCCCCGTATCTAGACTTCTTGTATTGAATCTGTCTGAAATATAGCCAAGTGGATTATTAATTTTATTATCAGATCCATCAAGCTGACCCCAACCTAATCCAAAATGAAAATCAATGTTATTGATGCCATAACTTGCCACAACATATTCAGAACTATATAGACCAGTTCCCGCAAAATCATATAATCCAACTGCGATTGCAGGCAAAATTCCTTCCTCTTTGAGTCTTATCTTGACATTGAAGCCCTTATCTTTCAGATCTTGTTTACAAAAATCATATTCTTCAAATGGGCAATATCTTCTATTTTGAACATTAGTATAGTAAAAAGAGGCTTCTAGCCAATCATATGGACTTGCTGAAAGAGTTGCTTTTTGATCAGGCGTACCATCGTATAAAGTAAGGCCATGAACGCCCTCGTCATAAAATCGTGCAGATGGAGTATTGATAATTCCCACGACACCATGATTATTGTAAATATTGAGATCAAAATTATCAGCAATGACTGATGATGGGCATAAAATAAATGCTAAAAAAATATATCTTTTAAAGTTTTTAGTAGAGTTTTTTATCATTCATGATCTCTATCTAATTATCATTAATTGCAGATAAAGATGCTAAAGCAACACCAAGATTACCCAAAATAGATACGTAAGCCTGAGTTGCAAGTCTTCTAGTTGCTGAATTATCTATTTTTCTTGGAACGAAAATAACTGAACCAGGATACATATTTAAATCTCTTGGTTGGTTAGCAAACAAATTTCTATTTTTAGAATACCTTTGGGTTTCACCATTTGGATGCAGAATATAAATTGATTCGTTATCGGCATATCTCTTATAACCGCCTGACTTTTCAACAAAATAATCAACTCCTTTGTTTGCTTCAAAACTGACAGCACCTTCCGAAGAAACTTCGCCATAAACAAATACACTACTTGTCCTTTCAGGAACTAAAAGAGTATCACCAGCATTGATATTTATTTGACTTTCGTTAGTATCGCCTAACAAATCAACAACAACCCTTCCACTTGGCTTTGAATTCTTAATTTCTTCAGTTAGCCTTAAAATAGGAGTTAAATCAAAATTTTGACCAACATTCATCTGACTTAGTGCAATGATATTATCTAAAAACTCTGCGTAAAGAAGATCCTGAGCTTTTTCATTAATTGCCATTGCATTCTTATTTTGATAAACAGCTCCGAAGGGATATGCATTATCAGTGAATCCACCTGCTTTATCGACTAAATCTTGGATTGTCTCACCAGCAGCCATAGTATATTGACCTGGCTTATACACTGCTCCACTAATTGTTGCGGTTCTGTAGGAAAATTCTCTTATGTATACTAAATCTCCTTCGATTGGTTCAATAGAATCAAATTGAGAAGTATTAAATATTTTAATAGATTTTAATGTTCCATCTAATAACCTCTCTAGAGATACATTCTGAAGGTCAGCGGTGTGTTTTATTCCATTAGAAAATTTAATTACGCTATCAAGAAATTCTTCTTCATTAAGTTCATATTTAGCAGGTCTTTTTACAGCGCCATCAATTGAAACAACAGTCTTTCTAGCTTCAACAAAAACAACATCTCCAGATCTTAAACGTTTTTTTAAATTGTATTTACCCTCGATTAAAAGATTATAAACATCCAATGTCTCAATAATTTCACCATTTCTTAATAAATTGATTTCTCTATAAGAGCCGAAATCGTTTATTCCACCAGCAACTGTTATAGCATGTAATATGTTTGAATTACCTGTTAATGTGTAAACACCTGGATTTTTAGCATTTCCAGAAATCAAGATATTCACATCTCTTATCTGGTCAAGAGATACAAATGCATCAGTTCCAATATAAATATTTGCAACCTTAGATTTTATTAGAGATACAGCTTCTTTAAGAGTTAAACCAGCCACAGTCAATTTACCGACATCAGGCATGCTTATGGATCCATCACCTCCTATTGGAAAAACATCATTCACATCTTCCTGTCCAATTAATTGAATGTTAAGAACATCACCGGTATCTAGGGTGTAAGAGGAATCAGGATTTGGTTCATTTATAGGCATAAAAGAAGTCTGAAAGGTATCAAAAAAATCTGAACCAAAAAGCTTAAGTTCCTCATTTATTGAAAGACTTTCATCTGACTTCAATCTTCTCTCAAGTTCCTCGAGATCTGCTTCAAGTCTTGACTTTAGGTCAAGCAACTCCTCAGTTTGCTCAAGTTTACTTGAGTAGAGAGATGATCTGTAGTTTTCTTCTGAACCTTCACTTTTTTCTTTTGATCTTTCCAATAAATCTTCTCTAATGTCTTCAGGAAGACTTTCAAGATATGATTCATCTAAACCTTGTGCATTGAGAAATATGAATGGAAGTAAAAGTGATAAAAATTTTAAATTTTTCATAATGTTTCTGGAATTTTTTGAATTATAGCTAATTTTGTCATATTTATATAGCAGGCTTAAGCTTATAGATTTTATGCCAATCCTGGCACACTTACAGAGTTAATGCTTAATGCCTTAGAAATTAGTTCATTCATAACTTCATTAACTTCAGAATCTGTAATTGTTGCTTGTTTCGATTGCAATATAAATCTGTAACCTATTTTTATTTCTTTAGTATTTGTATTATTAAAGTAATCGAATATGAAAATTTCTTTAATTAATTCATGTCTAAAAGAGTCTATAACTTCATCTAAAATTTTTAACTTTGAAAAATCTTTAATGGAAAATGAGATGTCTCTTGTAGAACTTGGATATTCTGATATTGGGAGATACTTGTAATCTTTGATTTTAGTATTATTTTCATCAGAAGCTTGACGATCAACCTTAAGAGACGAATCGATTACCATTTCACCATAAACTATTTGATTTTTTAACTTTGATTTTACTGATTCTCTAGAAATATCAATAAGTTTTAATTTATCTTTGATTGAAGAATCATTAAAAATACTATCGAGATAATTGTTATTTATTTTTTTTGAAAAATCTAAATAATTCTTGTCAACTCTACCACTTGCAACTACTCCAAGAATTCTTTTTTTAGAATTAGGCTTTACATAAATATCTGAGATTTCAAATAATTTTACTGAATCTTGCTGCCTTCTCTCGTTATATAATAGGTTTTTTATCAATGAATCTTTTAAATTAGTCCTTAAGAATTGTCTGTTTGAATCAAGAGGATTATCAACAACTATTGAATCTTTTTCAGCATTTGATTCAAAAGGACTGTTTATGACTTCACTAAAGCCATTTTCAATAAGCAAAGCTTTCAATTTATTTTCCTCAAAGTTGTCATTAATATTGTTATTTAGATTTATTTCAAAACTTTTTGATTTTATGTTGTCATAACCAATAGCTCTAGCAATCTCCTCAGAAATATCGTTAAGATTCGCAATATCATGTCTATAGCTTGGAACTTTAATAATATTTTCTTTTATTGTGAAGCCAAGTCTTTTCAGGATTCGAGAGAAATCTTTTTCGTGTATCTTTGTTCCTAGTATCTTATTGACTGTAACTAAATCGCAAGAGATATTTGTGGGTTTGAATTCAGAATATGACTCTGAAAATATCTCAATCTTTTTAATATTTGTATTTTGTTCTGCAACCTTTATAAATCTTCTTAAAATATATTCATGGCATAACGGATCAGTATTTCTCTCAAATTTATGAGAGGCATCTGACTTCATATCATAAAGTATTGACTTTCCAACAATGGCTTCTGGATTAAAGTAAGCACACTCAACAACAACAGACTTTGTATCTTTAGAGCAAGCAGTATCTTCACCACCTATAATGCCTGCAAGATTTATCACTTCTTTATTTTTATTAAAAAAGACTAAATCTCCCTTTCTTATATTAATCGTTTGGCCAAGGAGTGTACAAAACTCTGTATCCTTATCTAATTTATCAAGAACTAAAGTATTACCAAGTTTACGAGAATCGTAACAGTGTGTGGGTTGACCAGTTTCGTATGAAATATAATTTGAAATATCAGTAAAAAAATTGTTCTTTTTTATATCTAAATCTTTAAAATATTTTTCCAGCCCATCATCATAATGATGAGGAACTTCATCTATCTCGATTTTCAAAAAAGATATTTTGTTGCAACTATTTTTAGCATTATTTGTAAAACATATATCGCTTTGATTAATATCCTCTGAGTAAAAACTATCATCAACTTCAATGTCATAAAATAATTTCAAATCTCTTAATAAACCATTTAAGGATAAACAATCGCCCCTGTTTGGGGTTAACTCAAAATCAAAGATATCATTGATTATTTCATGCTCATGACCGAGTTGGAAAAATCTATCGGATAGCTCATTCAATTTGGGCTTAGAATCTATTTTTTCTAATAAATGTTTGTAATGAACTTTCATTTAAATTGTCTCAAGAAATCCAAATTAGATTTGTAAAAATCTCTGATATCTGAAACTCCATATTTCAACATTGCTATCCTCTCAATACCTAATCCAAATGCAAAACCTGAATATAAATTACTATCAATTTTACAGTTTTGAAGCACTATTGGATTTACTATTCCGCATCCGAGTATCTCAAGCCACTTTCCATCCTCTGAAAGAATGTCTACCTCAGCTGATGGTTCGGTAAAAGGAAAATATGATGGTCTAAATCTGATCTTCACATCTTTGCCAAATAGATAAGAAATTATTTGATAGATCACATCCTTCAGGTTTGCAAAACTAACGTTCTGATCTACATATATTCCCTCAATTTGATGGAACATTGGTAGATGAGTAGAGTCATCATCTTTTCTATATACTTTTCCTCCCGAGATGAAAGCTACAGGAGGTTTTTTATTCAACATACCTCTTATCTGTACAGGTGAAGTATGAGTTCTTAAAACATTCGATTTATTATTTACATAAAATGTGTCATGCATTTGTCGAGCAGGATGTGACTCTTTTATATTTAACATATCAAAGTTGAATTCCTCAGTCTCAATTTCTGGTCCATCAAGAATCTCAAAACCAAGGCTTACAAGGTAATTCATAATGCTATCTTTAATTTGATTTATTGGATGTGATGAACCAAGGCTCTTAGTAATTTTTGGAGGCTCAAAGTCTCTTGTATTTGACATGCAAAACAGAGCTAATTAACTGCTAGATCTACAACCTTGTTAAAAGTCGCATTATCGTTAACAGCAAGATCAGCTAATATTTTTCTATTTAAAGAAATATTTTTTTTCGATAATGAGTGTATTAATTTTGAATATGGTATGCCAACTTGCTTGGAGCCAGCACTTATTCTAGCAATCCATAGCGCCCTGAAATTTCTTTTTCGATTTTTTCTGTCTCTAAAAGCATATTGAAGAGATTTTATATTCGATTGTTTAGCAGTTTTATATAATCTACTTCTTGCTCCATAGTGGCCTTTTGTAGCATTAAGAACTTTCTTGTGTTTTGCTTTTGCTGTAACTGATTTAGTAACTCTTGGCATTTTATTTACCTATTAATTAACTTAGAAGCCATTCTTAAGACAGTGCCCTCAATCTTTTTTAGGCCTCTATTTTGTCTTTTTCTTTTTGTAGTTTGTTTTGTAAGAATATGGTTTCTGTTAGCACTTCTGCTTTTCACAGAAGAGCCTGTCTTTTTAAACCTCTTTGCAGCCCCTGAATGTGTTTTTAATTTATATCCCATAATTTATTTTAATTTTTCTTTTTTAGTGGCGACAAAACCATTAAAAGTTGGCGA
>CETH01003395.1_pt1 | contig 15620 bp, 17 predicted proteins | sample 361461 | NCBI WGS metagenome assembly CETH01 (sample SAMEA2622695, study PRJEB7988) | marine metagenome | isolation source: saline water (ENVO:00002010), including
TGTTAGGTTTCGCACTTGTTGAAGCAATTGCACTATTTGCACTTGTTATTGCTCTAGTTATTCTTTTTGGTTAATTACAGTAGATCAAAGTAGATAGATGCCTCAATTAAATCCTGAATTTTTTGTTTCACAGCTTTTTTGGCTAGTAGTAACGTTTTCATTTCTATTTGTTTTTTTATGGCGTGTTTCATTACCTCGAATTGGTAATGTGCTTGAAAAAAGAGAGAGAAAAATAACCGAAGACTTAACTGCAGCCAAAGAGCTTCAAGCTGAAGCGTCACAAATTCAAGAAGAAATTGAAAAGCAATTAAAACAGGCAAGAACTGATGCGTCGGAGATGATTAAATCATCATCCATCGCGTTACAGGATAAAGCACAAACTGAATTAAAAAAACTTGATAAAGAGCTGGAAACAAAAATTGATGAGTCATCGAAGGCAATTGATAAAAGCAAAAGTGAATCAGTATCGCAAATTCAAGAACAAATTCACGAAATTACAAAACTTACTTTATCGAAAGTTGCTACATTTAATGTTTCTGATGATGAAATTAAAAAAGCTGTCTCTAACTCAGAAAGGTCAATTAATTAATGTTTTCTGATCCACAATTCTGGGTAGCAGTTGCATTTGTTGCTTTTATTGCCGCCGTCTTTAATCCTGTTCGTAAAATGCTCACTACCAATTTGGATGCTCAAATAAAAGATATTAAAGACAAAATTGAAGAAGCAGAAAATCTTAAAAATGAAACTCAGGTTACTTTAAGTGAGATTAAACAACGCCAAAATGACGTCAAATCAGAAATTCAAGCTATTCAAAAAGAAGCGGAGAGTAAAGTAAAGCAAATAGAGCAGTTAGCAGAAGATAAGCTAAAAGATCAAATATCAAAAAGACAAGTTTTAGCGGAAGCAAAGATAGATCAACTAACAAGAGATGCTAACAATCTTATACAATCACATATTACATCGACTGCCATTGAAGCAACCATTTCTATTCTTCAACAAAAACTTAATAATGAAGAACAACAAAAATTAATTAATACCTCAATTCAAGAACTTGGATCTGCTCTAAAAAACTAATTTAGCAACAACCTTTTTTCATCATCGAGCATAAAGCCTATTACTATTTGGTTAGTCTCTAAATTTTTTGTAATTATATACAGTCTATCTGTGATATCGGTTTCGATAAAACTTTTTGTTTCAAAGTTTTTTTCAATTGATTTCGAAACCATAAAGTATTGAGTTTCCAATATTTGATTATTTTCATCCAATAACTCAGCATAAAGAGGGATAGACACATCTCCATCATTTAATGCCTCCATGGGTTTAGTAATGATTAGTATATAAAGAGGAATTACAGCAGCTTCATTCTGTTGCAAACATTTGTCAATAAAAGCAAAATTGTTCAATTCAGCCTTATATGTTATTTCATCAATTGAAGTGTCACCCTCAGCAGTATCAATAAAAACTCTATCCTCAGATGAAAAAAAGACTCTTGGACATCTGATATCTTCTGAAGTTTGTTTGTTTTTGGCAATTGTATTACAACCCATAAGGCAAAAAAAAAGAAGTAAAATCAGTAATTTTTTCATGAATATAGTGTTTGTTATTATATTAGGATGTTTATAAAGTAAGTTCAAATTAAATGTAAATGAATAAAAAACTTGATGTGTATTTAGCGGGACCTAGAGGCTTTTGTGCTGGAGTTGAAAGAGCTATTCTAATGGTTCAAGAAGCAATCAAAAAATATGGAGCTCCTGTATATGTAAGACATGAAATTGTTCACAATAAATATGTTGTCGATAATCTGAAGGAAGAAGGGGCTATATTTGTTGAAGAGCTAAATGAGATTGATCAGTTGGATCGACCTGTAATATTTTCAGCACACGGTGTACCTAAATCAGTACCAGAAGAAGCAGCTAATATGAATTTACTTTATTATGATGCTACTTGTCCATTAGTAAGTAAAATTCATCGAGAAGTTGAAAATTTTGAAAGAAAAAATTTACCAGTTATTTTAATTGGACATCGAAATCATCCTGAAGTTATAGGAACAATGGGTCAAACGTCAAAAGATATCTATCTTGTAGAAAAAAAAGAAGATGTGAAAGAATTGCCATTTGAAAAAAATCAACAAATTGCCTATGTGACTCAAACGACTTTATCCGTGGATGATACAAAAGACATTATTGATGAAATAAAACTACACTTTAAAAATATTGTAGAGCCAAAGAAAAAAGATATTTGCTATGCAACTACCAATAGACAGGAAGCAGTAAAGGATATTGCTGAGTTCTCCGATTTCTTTTTTGTAATAGGTTCAAAAAATTCTTCCAATTCTCTACGCTTAGTGGAAGTTGCAAAAAATTATGGCTCAGCAAATGCAATGCTCATTGATGATATTGAAACTTTTGATCCAATGGTTCTTATTAATGCCTCTAAAATTGGCATAACGGCAAGTGCATCTTCACCAGAGATTCTTGTTAGCAAAATGCTACAAAAGATAGGAGAAAAATTTGATTTAAATATTATTGAGTCACAATATGAAAAAGAAAATACTCATTTTAAAATTCCTCAAAAGCTAAAAGAAGCAATCTAAATGGCTGTATTCACTAAATTAGAAAAACAAGAAATAGATGATTTTTTAAAACAATACTCTATTGGCACACTAATGTCATTCGAAGGTATTGTTGAAGGTATAGAAAATACAAATTATAAGATTACTACAAGTCATCATGATTATATTTTAACCGTCTTTGAAAAAAGAGTTAATCCAAAAGAGCTCCCTTTTTTTATGAACCTTCAAAGAGAACTGGTTACACATGGCTTTGATTGCCCTCTTCCCATTGAAAATAACAATGGTACTATAATTAATAGTTTAAAAGGTAAGTCTGCTGTAATTATTTCTTTTCTTGAGGGAAAACAACTTCAATCAATACTTCCTAATCATTGTAAAGAAGTAGGGTCAATGATTGCACGATTTACAAATATCACTAAATCATCAAAGCTCATGAGAAATAATAGTATGAGTATTAATGCGTGGGAAAATATATTTATAAAATGCAAAAAAGAAAGAAGTGAAGTTTACGATCCATATTTAGATGCTATTGAAAAAGAATTAATTTTTCTAAAAAAAAATTGGCCTCATGAGTTACCTAAGGCAATAATTCATGCTGATCTTTTTCAAGATAATATTTTTTTTAAAGAGGATAAAATTTCAGGAGTCATTGATTTTTATTTTTCTTGTAAAGATTTTATAGCCTATGAAATTGCACTAACAATTAATGCTTGGTGTTTTGATGTGAAAACAGGGTTCCAGCATGATAATTACCTATCTTTTATGCAAGGGTTTAATGAACATGCTTCATTAAATGAAGATGAGGTTAATGCTCTAAATATTCTTTTAAGAGGGGCAGCATTACGCATACTTATTACACGACTGCATGACAAAATCTATCATCCAAAAGAAGCCTTAGTCATACCAAAAGATCCTAGAGAGTACTTAAATATCTTAAAGTGGCATCAAGAAAATAATATAACAGAACTATGATTAAAATTTATACTGATGGTGCGTGCTCTGGTAATCCAGGAATTGGTGGGTGGGGTGTTGTGATTTTAGAAAAAAACAAAGATGATATTTTTTTAAATGGTGGCGATAATAACACAACAAATAACAGAATGGAGCTTCAAGCAGCTATTGAAGCACTCAGCTATTTTGCAGAGGAGCAAAGTATAACACTCGTCACTGATAGTAAATATGTAAAAGATGGTATTCAATCATGGATACAAAATTGGAAAAAAAATGGTTGGAAAACTGCCGCAAAAAAACCTGTTAAAAATAAAGAATTATGGATTGAACTTGATGATTTAATAGCAAAGCATAATATAACTTGGGAATGGGTGAAAGGTCATGCTGGAAATGTACATAATGAAAAAGCTGATTATTTGGCAAGGCGTTATATTGAAGAAATATAAATTTTTTTTATTTCTTTTTCTTTTAAACGTAATGCCTAGTTTAAGCGTTGCTGCTGAGAGATGGATATTGGATAAATCACTTTCGACTATTGAATTTGAATTACCCGTGCTTTTTGCTAAAAATGTAAAAGGTAATTTTAATACGATTGAAGGCTTTGTGGAACTGGATGTAAACCAGAAAGAAAATAATAAAGCTATTTTTTATGTAGAATTGAGTGATCTTGATATGAATTATATCAAATACAAAGATTTACTTCTTAGTAATGTTTTTTTTGATGCTCAGCGATTTCCAAAAGCAGTCGTCGACACAAAAAAATTTTCATATGTAAACGAAACTAAATTTTCAATGGATGTAGAGCTAACTATAAAAGGTAAAAGTGCAATAGTTCCTTTAGTAATCAATGTTAAGCGACTAGCAGAAGAATTAGTTCAAATTCAAAGTGAATTGATATTTTCTAGAACTGCTTTTGAAATAGGTATAGGCAATTGGAAAAATACCACTATTTTAAAAGATAAAGTAAAATTAAGTACAAATTTATTTCTATTTAGAGAATAGATTATACTATTCCTGAAGTACTGCCTTGTGCAGATGCTCTTACTTTAGATTTATTGTTTTTATTGTTAAGAGATCGGTTAAAAGAAATAAAAAAACAAAATTTATTAAAAACTTAATTAAATTTACGTTGTTAAAAGATTTTTTTTATTTGAACTATATAAATCTCTCCAAGTTGAGTATCTTTTCATAAGTAAATCAAAATTAATAACATTTGGCTCATATTCTTTGCTAACTTTAATTTCTTTAATTAATTTATTTTTATCACTTATACTATCATCTAAATACATACTTAACCTTGCTACGCCTAATGCAGCTCCAAATTCACTTTGTTCACAAACACTAAGTTTTCTTTTTAATAAAGTTGAAAGAAACTTAATCCAAAAAGAACTTCTAGATCCACCCCCTACCATAAATATATTTTCAAAATCGTTATTTACTTTTGCGATCGAGTTTACACCATCTAAAATTCCAAAACTTACACCTTCGATGACTGCATATTGCAATTGAGTTGCGTCCGTAGTTGTTTTAATTGAATGAAATGAGCCCCTAATATGTGGATCATTATGGGGTGTTCTTTCACCTGATAGATAGGGTAAAAAAAATGGAGCATTTGAGATAGAGTATTGATCGGAATAAAAACTCTCAACACTCTTTAGACTTTTTTCAATTGATGTATTTGTCACTGAACAAACCCAATCAAGACAATTACTTGCACTTAACATCACTGACATCAAATGCCACTTATTAGGCAAGCAATGACAAAAAGAGTGAACAGCATCACCCGTATTACTAAGAAAATCTTTAGTTGGAGTAAAAAAAACCCCAGATGTTCCAAGAGAAATAAACGACTGCTTGGTTTCTGTAATGCCCATACCAGCAGCTGCCGCTGCATTATCTCCAGCCCCACCAACAATTTTAACATTATGTTTAAACTGAAATTTATTTTTAAGAGTATTTTTTAATATTCCTGTTTCTTGATTACCTTCAACTAAAATTGGCATGTGTTTTTGTTCTAAAAATGAGCATGATAAAAGTTGATCAGACCATTTCCTTTTCTTTATATCTAGCCACAGGGTTCCTGAGGCATCTGACATTTCAGAATAATATTCGCCTGTTAAATAAAAACGTAAATAATCTTTTGGTAAAAGAACTTTAAAAATTTTATCAAAATTTTCTTGTTCATTTTTTTTAAGCCAGTTAACTTTTGGGGCAGTAAAACCAGGCATTGTTATATTGCCTGACAGGGAACGTACATCAAAACTTTGATTTTCAAACTCTAGGCATTCTTTATGTGAACGTGTATCATTCCATAAAATGCAAGGTCTAATCACGCTGCCCTTTTTATCAATCAACGTTGCCCCATGCATATGCCCTGATATGCCAATAGAAATGGTTTCAGAAAATTCTTTTGGTTTTTTTAATTTTAATCCCTCAAGGCACTCAACAGTAGCATCAATCCATTCATTTGGATTTTGTTCGCTATACCCATCTTTTGGGTTTTGTACAGTAAGTGAAGCGTTAGATTTGGCTAAGATATTTTGCTCATAATCTATGAGTATCATTTTAATAGAAGAAGTGCCTAAATCAATTCCTATAAACATTAAATATTTTTTAAATTAAACTTTTTAAAAGTCTAACAATTAGTTTTGATGTTTAGAGTATAACGTATAAATTCCTGAAATAGTGATAATTAGAGCCCCAACTAAAGTTGGGATATCTGGCAAATCATTATAAAAAATATACCCTAAAATTATAGCCCAAAAAATTAAAGTATAATGAAAGGGCTGAATTATTCCTGCTCTAGCCATACTCAAGGCAATAATTTGAAAATACAAACCAAGTGAGAAAAAAAATCCTATAGCTATAAAAAAAACTACTGAAAATTCCATTAGTGGTTGCCAAAAATTATATCCTAAAATTCCCATAAGAAATATTCCAACAATAGATGTGTAGAATAATGACGTTTCATTGGAGTCTGTCTCAGATACTTTTCTAGTTACAATTTGATAACAGCTAAGAAAAAAAGCTCCTGCAAGAGGGATGAGAGATTTAGGATCAAATATAGACAACCCAGGTCGCATAATGACTAAAACCCCAATAAAACCAACAAAAATAGCAACCCATGTTTTTAATGAAACCTGTTCTCTTAATATAATTGCTGATAGTGCAACAACTAATACTGGTGTTAAGGAAGCTATACTATGCGTGTCAGCTAAAGAAAGATAGCGAAAAGACAAGACAAAACATCCGGACTCAACGATAGATAAAACACTTCGCAATATTTGTAATCTTATATTTCCTGATTTGTAAAAAGAATAATTTTTTTTTCTTCGAGACTCAATAATAGATAAAATTAAAACAAAAAAATATTTTATAAAAAGTAATTGGAAGACTGAATGATAAATAATTGCAGTTTTTTGAACAGCATCTAATAAGGAAAAAGAAAAGTATGCTATCAACGCGAAAAGCATTCCTAAAGTCTCAGTTGATTTAAATTTTATCAAAATATTTAAAGGTTAGTATAGATATATTTGTAAAAATCACGATGAAGATCTGGATTACCAAATAATACTTGTGTCATGATTGTTGCAGATAATTTTTTTCTATTGTCCACTAAGAAATAGGTAGAGGCTGCACCTGCCCATCCAAATTCACCAACAGATCCAAGGTTTTGTTGTTTCGAGGGATCAAGAAGAGTTCTACATCCAAGACCCCATCCATAAGCTTCAAGTCCATTAACATAATTTTCATCTTTCACTATACCAATTGTAGCAATTTCAATTGGGAAATATTTTTCTTCTAAAAAATTAGTTGAAATAAGCTTTAACGTATCTGCATTAAGAATTTGATGCCCATCATCAGATTTCCCAGTATGTAGCATTCTCGCAAAAGCTGCATAATCATTTAGTGTTGAAAAAAGACCGTGACCACCCCTTGCATAAGAAGAAATATTTAAAGGGTAACCATAATTTCCAATTTTTTGTGGATCAGAGATAAGTTCACTTAATTTATTTTTTACAGGATCATATTCATATGATGCCATAACTTTGTATTGATTTTCAGAAGAAACAGTGAAGGCTGTGTCATTCATATTAAGTGGTTCAAATATTTCTCTTTGCAAAACACTTTGTAAAGAATTGCCCCTTACAATTTCAACAATCCTTGCTAGGACATCCATTGATACAGAATATCGCCAACTTGTTTTAGGTTGAAATAACAAGGGTGCCTTTGCTAAAATTATAATTTCTTCCTCCAAAGTTGTAGTATCAGAATTAAATAATCGTAGTTGGTCGTATTGCTTTCCAACTGGGTCAGCTAAAAAATTATAAGAAAATCCAGCTGTATGAAGAAAAAGGTCTTTAATTGTTGGATATTGATTTACTTTCTCAACATCTTCTACAGCACCATTCTCTCGAACCATAACTTGCAAATTCTTGAACTCAGGTAAATATTCTGTAATTGGAACGTCTAAATTAATTTTTTTTTCTTCAACTAATTTTAGTGCTGCAATCGCTACTATTGGTTTAGTCATCGACCATATTCTGTAAATTGAATTATCAAAAACCTTTTGTTCCGTATCAATATTATTTAACCCATACTTTCCAACATATACATTACCATCAATATTTATTTGCCATTGCACACCTGGAAAAAAACCTTTGTCCACGTATTGAGATAGTAAATTGTTTAATTCGTTAATTTCTTTCATATCATTCTAAAGGGATATTTGATAAATTATTGCTATTATATGAAAAATGAGAGTTTGCAAAATGAACTTAAGGTTTTACTGGGTGATAGATACTCCACATCAACATCAGTAAGATATAATTTTGGAGGGGGTGAAGATGTTTTTGATCCCATTTCACCTCAGGCAGTTGTTTTTCCAGAAAATAATGAGGAAATTTCAGCCATATTGAAATTATGCAATGACTCAAATACTCCTATTATTCCATATGGTACAGGTACTTCATTAGAAGGAAATGTTCTGGGTATCAAAAATGGAATTACTTTATCTCTAGAGAAGATGAATAAAGTACTTCACATAAATGAGAATGATTTTGATTGTAGGGTTCAAGCTTATGTCACTAGAAAACAATTGAATGAAGAGCTAAAAAGTAAAGGTGTTTTTTTTCCAATTGATCCAGGAGCTGATGCATCATTGGGAGGCATGGTTGCAACATCTGCATCAGGTACGATGGCTGTTCGCTATGGAACAATGCGAAGTGTTGTGTCAAGTTTAACAGTTATCCTTCCTAATGGAAATATTATTAAAACAGGTACTCGGTCAAAAAAAACTGCAGCTGGCTACAACCTGACTAATTTATTTATAGGTTCAGAGGGCACTCTTGGAATTATTTCAGAAATACAATTACGACTTAATCCCATTCCAGAAAGTATTATGAGTGCAATTTGTCAGTTTGAGAATTTAGAGTCTGCAGTTTTAACTGCTCAACAAATAATTCAATACGGGGTTCCAATTGCTCGAATAGAGATGCTCAATAAAGATCAAATGGAAATAAGTATTAAGTATTCTGCTTTAAAAAATTTAGAAAATAAACCAACTTTATTCTTTGAATTTCATGGAAGTGAAAATACTAATAAGGAATCAATTGAGGTAGTTGAGGGGATTTCATTAGAAAATGATGGAAGCAAGTTCAAATGGGCGAAGACAACAGAAGAGAGAAACAAGCTATGGCAAGCACGACATGATGTTTACTACTCTGTAAAGGCAGAAAAAAATAACATTAAAGTTTACACAACTGATATTTGTGTACCAATTTCAAATCTTGTGGAAGCTATTAAATTTGCAGAAAAAGAAATTAAATATTATGGTCTACGAGCACCTATGGTTGGACATGTGGGCGATGGTAATTTTCATGTTGCAATTCAATATGATCCATCAGACAAAAACAGTTATAAAGTTATAAGAGAATTTAGCGATAAACTTATTCATAAAGCATTAGAATTAGAGGGAACGGTAACAGGAGAACACGGAATTGGTGTACATAAAAAAGAATATTTAGTTCAACAGCATCAAGATAATCTTCCTTATATGAAATTAATTAAGAAAAGTTTTGATCCTAATAATATAATGAATCCAGGCAAAATATTTGATTAAACTTTAATAAGTAGCTCTACCACCACTAAGATCAAAGACTGCCCCTGTTGTATACGAATTTTCTTCTGATACCAACCACGCAACCATCGATGCTAATTCATCTACCTTCAAAAATCTTCCACGAGGAATTTTAGATAGCATGTAATCTATGTGCTCTTGGCTAATTTGATCAAAAATTTTTGTTTTTGCAGCTGCAGGGGTCACACAATTAACTGCAATATTTTTATCAGACAACTCTTTTCCAAGAGACTTAGTCAAGGCAATAACACCAGCTTTTGCAGCACTGTAAGGCATTGCATTTGGATTGCCTTCTTTACCTGCTATGGAAGCGATATTTACAATTCTTCCGTAATTTGCTTTCATCATATGTGGCACAATTGCTTTAGAGCAATAAAAAACTCCGTTTAAATCAATATCAATGACTTGTTGCCATTCTTCTAAAGGGTATTCCCACGTTTTAAAACTTGGTCCAGCTATGCCAGCATTGTTAACTAAGATATCAATTGAATTAAACTTCTTAAGCGTATCGTGAGTAGCGGTTTCAACACTTTTAAAAGATGTGATATCAACTTCCATTGTCTCTACATTTTTTGGAAGAGATAATTTTGTCATTAAATTTTTATCCTTATCCCAAATTACTACTTTTGCACCAGAATCTGAAAACCGCTCTACCATAGAAAAACCAAAACCTTGGGCACCACCTGTTACTATTGCTACCTTATTATTTAAATCAATATTATTCATAAACTATTAATGACTATATCTTTTTACTTCAGATCCTCTTTTACCTACCAAGAAATCTAGATCTGCACCTTTATCTGCTTGCATGACATGATCGAAATACATTTTTTGATAACCACCTTGAATGTCTGGCAACACTGGATCATAATTTTGCAATCTATCATTTATTATATCTTCAGATACATCTAGATTTAACTTCCCATTAACAACATCAACTTCAATCATATCACCGTTTTGAACAGCTGCTAAAGGGCCTTTAACAGCGGCTTCAGGGGATGTATGCAGAATGACTGTGCCATATGCTGTACCGCTCATTCTTGCATCTGAAATTCTAATCATATCTCGAATACCTTTTTTAAGAAGCTTCTGAGGTAATCTCATATTTCCTACTTCAGCCATACCAGGATATCCCTTAGGTCCGCAGTTTTTTAACACTAAAATCGATGTCTCATCTACATCTAAATTTGGATCATCTATTTTTTCATGAAACTCCTCAACACTTTCAAAAACAACAGCTTTTCCTTTGTGTTTCATTAATTCAGGACTGGCAGCTGATGGCTTTAAAATAGCTCCATCAGGAGCAATATTTCCTCTTAAAATTTTAATACCACCATCTTTCACAAGAGGGGATTCAAAATCTTTTATAACATCATTATTCCAACATTCAGCGTTAGTATTATTCTGTTCAATTGTTTTGCCGTTTACAGTCAAAACATCTTTGTGTATTAATTTTTTTTCTAAAAGTTGTTTAATAACGGCAGGAACACCTCCTGCATAATAAAAATCTTCCATTAAATATTTACCTGATGGTTGTAAGTTAACAAGTGTAGGTATATCTTTTCCACACCTCTCCCAATCATCTAGAGTTAAATCAATTTCTAGTCTTCCCGCAACAGCTGCAAGATGAATGACGGCATTTGTTGAACCGCCAATGGCACCATTTACTCTAATAGCATTTTCAAAAGACTCTTTAGTTACAACTTTTGAAATTATTAAATTTTCTTTCACCATCTCTACAATTCTTTTTCCAGTCAAATGAGCTAAAGAATAACGTCTTGCATCAACTGCTGGTATTGCTGCATTATGCGGCAAGGACATTCCAAGTGCCTCTACCATGCTCCCCATTGTAGATGCGGTGCCCATCGTCATACAATTTCCTTTTGATCGACTCATTGAAATTTCAGCAGCCATAAAATCATCTTCTGTAATTTTACCTGCGCTCAAGTCAGCATCCAATTGCCACACACCCGTTCCTGAACCAATGGTCTCTCCTTTGTGATGTCCATTCAGCATTGGACCTCCTGAAATACCAATAGTTGGAAGATCAACACTTGCAGCGCCCATTAACAAAGAGGGGGTTGTTTTATCACAACCCATTAACAAGACTACTCCGTCCATAGGATTACCTCTAATTGCCTCTTCAACATCCATGCTAGCAAGATTTCTAAAAAGCATTGCAGTTGGTCTTAAATTAGACTCACTCGCTGAAAATACAGGGAATTCCAAGGGAAACCCTCCTGCTTCATAAACACCTTTTTTTACTGACTCAGCAATTTCTCGAAAGTGTCCGTTGCAAGGAGTTAATTCTGACCAAGTATTACAGATACCTATAACAGGTCTTCCATCAAAAAGATGAGCAGGATGTCCTTGATTGCGCATCCATCCTCGATGGACAAAAGTATCTCTTTTATGAGTTTTTGAATTATACCATTCAGCCGATCGATATCTTTTTTTCTCTGCCATGCTTCTGTTAAATATATTATAGCAATAAATTACTTAAAGAAATGAAAACTTAGACCACTGTTAATAAATGCTCAGCTGATGAGACTTTAAATTCACCAGGTTCTTCAATAAATGTATTTTGTATTATAGTATCATCAACGATCATTGCGAATCTTGTTGCTCGCTTGCCCATAAAACTTTTTGATTTATCGACTAATAAATTTAAATTATGGCTTATATCTCCATTCCCATCGGCAATACCAATTATCTTATCACCATCCGTGTAGCTTAATAACCAAGCGTTCATTACAAAACTATCATTGACTGAAAGACAATAAATATCATCAATTCCTTTATTGATAAATTGTTGATGCAATTTGATATAACTAGGCATATGCTTCTCTGAACAAGTGGGTGTAAACGCTCCTGGAACTCCAAAAATAATTACTTTCTTTTTATTAAGCTCAGAAGAAAGATTAACTTTTGACGTAATTCCTTTTTGAATAACTGGAACTTCTATAGATGGAATTATTTTACTCATACATTATTTTGTTAATTGCATTTACTATTTCTTTTTCAGAAAGCAACTCTGATAATAAAATTCCATCAGGAAATTTCTTAGAAAAAAATGCATTGAAAGGAATGCCAAAGCGATCATACTTCTCTAAAAACAAATTTACCCTTTCATTTGGCTTTGTCCAATCTGCTCGTATCAAAGTGACATCATTGTCTTTAAATTGTTTTTTTATAGTATCTGAATTAAGAACATTAATTTTATTAAATTGACAAGTTGCACACCAATCAGCTGTAATATCTAAAAAAATAATTTTATCTTGTGCGACTAGTTGATCGATATCAACTGTAAAGAAACTAACCCAATCCTTTTCTTGTTCGCTTGATGAATGTTGTTGAAATATTTGTAAGGAAGTTGAAAAAAAAATAAATATTATGGATGCAATTATTATTGTGTTTTTAAATAAAGGAAATTTCCTTATATAAGTGATAACAAGAAGTACAAAAAGAGATATAACTAAAAAATAAATATTGAAAAAATTTAATAAAATATTTGATAACCATACAACGGTCGCAAATAGCAATAGTCCTAGAAAATATTTAACATATAGCATCCATATACCTGGCTTTGGTAAAAAGTTTACAAGTTTAGGAAATAGAGCAATTAATAAATATGGTGAGGACATTCCAATACCCATAAATAAAAAAATACTCATTCCTGTAATGTAATTTTGCGTAAACGCAGCCGTTATAGCGGTACCAACAAATGGGGCTGAACAAGGAGTAGCCATTAAGGTTGCAAAAAAACCATTAAAAAAATCTTTTAAAAATGATTTATTTCTTAATCCTATAAAAGTTATATTACTAAAATTCTGTGGAAGATTAATTTGAAACTGCCCAAACAAATTCATCATAAAAAGGGAAATAATAAGAGTAATAAATATTAAAAAATAAGGTTTTTGAAATTGCATTCCCCATGCAATTGAAAAATTAAAATACTGTAATAATAAAAAACACATTCCCAAAAGGAAGAAGGAACTGACAATGCCCAGTGCAACAGTTAAAAAACTTACTCTAGCTTTTCCTTGGTCAACAGTAAATACAGACATTAATTTAATAGATAGAATAGGAAAAACACAAGGCATAACATTTAGAATCAACCCTGCTACTAATGATATTAATATATAAAAAATAAATGTATTCTCTCTAGAATTACTTATATCCTTTGTGATTTGTATTGATAAAAGATGCTCAAAGTTATGATTTACATCTTTAAGAACTACTTCCAAAGGAAAATTATTTTCAGAAATCAATTTTTTATCGAAATCAAATTCTGCAGTAATTGATTTATTATTTGCTGAATAGTAATTTGTATTTTGAACAACAGGAAGACCAAAAGGTGTATGTAAAAAAATTTCTGGATTAAAAAAACTTTTCTCTGACTCTATTTGAATCTGGATTGTTGAAAAATTATCACCTTCAAAAACATTCGCATTTATATATTTTAAATAAGATCTATTAAAATCTTTTTCCGGTAATTTTGATAGGGCTTGTTCAACATCAAAATAATTATCAGTAATTTTTTTTTCCCCTGCTGGAATATCTAAAAATATTCGTGCATCCCCAGGTATACATACTTCTTTACAAATTAAGTAATTTACATGTAAATCTATATTTACATTTTGAAATTCATTTTCAATTTCAATTTCAATCGGAAACGTTACATTATCTTGATAGCCAAGAGATGTTAACCCCAAAATCTCAAACTTAATAGGTGTTGGCCACAAAATTTTAATATTGCTAATATTTGATGAATTTTCCCATGAAATATTTTGTGCAAAACCACCATCACCTGGAGACTTCCAATATGTTTTCCAACCAGGTTGCATTTGATATTCAAGGCCGATAGTAATATTTTTTGAAGAGTTTTGTGAGTAGGGTGAAATTAGTCTCAGTTTTGATGTTTCCCCCACTGCCCACTCGCTAGATAATGCAAAAGAAGTATTAAAATAGAAAGTGAATAAAATAATACTTATAAGAAATTTTATTATTTTAGCCCTTCTATTCATATAAATTACTATTGTAATATATAGTAATAAGCTATTGAAATACTATAAATAATAAGAATATATATAATAATGAATTTAACAGGAAAATTATTGCTTTCGATGCCGTCTCTTGATGATGAGAGATTTTATAAAACTGTAATTTATATATGTGCACACTCGTCTGAAGGCACGATGGGAATTATTATTAATAAAAAAATTGATTATGATTTATATCCTGATTTATTAGAGCAACTTGGAATTGACAAACCTCTTGGTAATAAAAAATTGTATATTCGTTATGGAGGGCCAGTTGAGACTGGTAGAGGTTTTGTGTTACACTCTGATGAGGTAATACAAAAGGAGACACTGTCTATCGAAAAAGGTGTTGCATTAACAAGCACTTCAGAATTTTTTGAAGATCTTTCAAAAGGTAAAGGTCCTGCCAACAGTATATTGGCTCTTGGTTATGCAGGTTGGGGGCCAGGACAAATAGAAAAAGAATTGCTCGCAAACAGTTGGATGACTCTTGCTGCTGACTCTACTTTTTTATTTGATGATGAGGTGGCAAATAAATGGAATAAAGCATATAGTTTATTAGGCATAGACCCAAATAAGCTATCGCAATTTTCTGGGAGAGCTTAATTAAAGAATAATTTCAAAAATTCTCTCAGTTTTTTTTTCAGAAATTTTTTTAATTTTAAATTTTTCAGTTTTTACTAATTTATCACCTTTATTTGTTACAAATGTCTTCATTTTCAAAACTTCTTTTTCAGGCATTTTTCTCTCATATTTCAAAATATATTTTTTATTAGAAATAGTGAATATTGTTTTCATAGCTCCTCCATCATAATTTAATTTATTTAATGATTAAAAATATCTTTCTGTTTTTTTACCCATTCTATAACTAAATTTGAAAACTCATCAGATAAAAAATAATTTTTTATTCTTTTAT
>CETH01039206.1_pt1 | contig 15618 bp, 9 predicted proteins | sample 361461 | NCBI WGS metagenome assembly CETH01 (sample SAMEA2622695, study PRJEB7988) | marine metagenome | isolation source: saline water (ENVO:00002010), including
AATCATGTATGCAAGTGAAACATTCGGAAGACTTTTCTGGGTAGATGATGATTTTGAATTCAAATCATGCCCACTAAATGTAGACGGAACTGGTGATTTTACAGTAGAAGATTATGTATCAGAGTGGCAAGATTGGGAGGGAGTTGATTATAATTTACTTCTTGCAATTCATAGATGTGAGTTACTTAATAAGGTACAATATAAAGGTAGTATATTACATAAGGAAGCACCAGTTATTAACAATCTAAACGAAGAAGATTCAATGAGAAGTTATAACTTTGATGAGAATCTTTACAGTGAAATAGTAAAAGATAGTAAGTTCAGTTATGGTAAATTTAATGAGACAAATTACCCATTACATTTACAACAATTATGACACGATTACAATGGACAATGTTAACACTTTCAGGTATAATGTTTATACTAAGTGTTAATGTATGGGCAGCAAAGAGAGATCATAAGTTATTACAAATGTATCACAATCCTTCTACCTATTCTTTACAATGAACACTACTATTCGTTACTGGTTCAATGATACTCAAAAGTGCAAATATGCAAGGTTTCCTACATATCAACAAGCACTAGATTTCATTGAGTTACTATCAACAATTAACGTAAGATCGGAGGTAAGTTTATACTAATCATGTCATATAAAGTATTAAAGAAGGTCGCAAATTATGTCTTCTATATTATACTTGGAAGACTGCTAATCCTTCTACTGTTTAACACTTAAGAACAGTGAGTTTTCCACAGTTTATAACACTTTCTGTGGAAAACTATGCAAATTAAGTATATTTTACCTATATAAATAACAAATTAAATGTATATGAGTGATGTAGAGTTTTCCACAATTTGTTACTAATAGGGGGTTAATCTGTGGAATAAGTGTTAGTTAGTGTGGAAATTATGTGAGTATTTGTGTTAGTTTGTAGTCATTTTAGCGAGCGTAGTATAACACAACCTCGCTAAAACTTCAAACCCCTCGTTTACATTTTGTAGGGTTATTACGTTTTCCACAATAACATCGAAGGACAGTCAAATTACCGTCCCCCTGAGTATTGACAAACCTTCGTAATCCGTTGTATAATACTATTACTTACAAGAGGTCTAATCTCATGGCAGTTTCTAACATCTACGGACTAAAGAGTAAGTATAGAATAACGCTGGAGATTGATGCACTATGTGACTTTAATCCGCATCAAATTGACTTCCGTAAAGTATTACAATTAGAAGACAATGAGAGTGTAGAAAGTATTATCGAAGACCTAGAAAATCCTGACAGTTGGTAATAAGAACTATGCGGAATGTGTTCGCCCTAAAGTTACACAAATGACCACCTAATTTATCGTCTTAATTATGTCAAACAGTTCCGCACAGTTTGTATCAAGAAACTTCGCAGAATTCCTTCTTGATAATACAAACAATGGTAATGAAATCCTTGCCGTTTTAGAAGATTTAGTGGAGGCAAATACTGCATTATAATTGTTAGAAACCATGTGCTCCTTATGTAACAACGTAGGGGGCACACTTTGTCTTATAAAGTATTAACAATCCCGTTACACAGTTGTTGACAAATAGCAGTGTAATATGGTAGAATTGTTTATATCGTGATGCGACAGTGTTTGGCGGTTCGTTGTTATTTTATGGGGGCGGCGTTGCCCGTTTTAAAAAAACCCAAAGTCCCTAACCTACAAAAGTGGGTTCGTGCGAGATGTATATAAAAAAATCACGGAAAATTTTTTTGACCTTGTAAAGTATTCATATATAAAAAAAAACCGCCCAAGTAAAAATTGGAGGTACAGGATTTGGAAGAAACAACATATCACATATACGCAAAGGATAAAGTATTATATTGCAATTTGCCAGAAGAAGATTTTGAAGAGAAGTGGGAGTTACTACAAGTAATGGTAGGGTTGCTCAAGACCGACTATACTACCAGAGACTTGTCGTATATCAAACTCGCCCCTAAGATAGGCATTGGCGGACCTGGAAAGATTATATTAAAACAACCCATGTGGGAAGAAGATTCGTATTGACATATACATAGAGATACTTTATAATAAGGGAGTAATTACAAGAAACTATGGCAAAAGGTTTTACTGTTAAAGCCAATGCACCTAAACCCAAGAAGGAAGAATGGGATTATGATGCAATTAAGGCAAGGATGAAGGGGAAGACAATTGTATTCTGTCTACCTGGTCGTGGATGTTCATTTATATTCTTAAAGAACTTTGTCCAACTCTGTTTTGATATGGTTCAGAATGGAATGAGTATTCAGATATCACAGGATTACTCATCTATGGTAAACTTTGCAAGATGTAAGTGTCTTGGAGCAAATGTATTACGTGGACCAAAACAGATACCTTGGGACGGAAAGTTAAAGTATGATTATCAGTTATGGATTGACTCGGATATAGTCTTTGATTCACAGAAGTTCTGGCAGTTATGTGATCTTGCAGTTCCTGCTGAAGGTGATGAAAGAGAGATTACAGGTGGTTGGTATGCAACAGAAGATGGCACGACTACCTCTGTAGCACACTGGTTAGAAGAAGACGACTTCCGCAAGAACGGTGGAGTCATGAATCACGAAACTGTGGAGTCGATCAGTAAGCGTAAGAAACCATTCACTGTAGATTACACAGGTTTTGGGTGGGTTATGATTAAGAATGGCGTTTTTGAGAAACTTGACTACCCTTGGTTCGCTCCTAAGATGCAAGTCTTTGAGTCAGGTAAAGTTCAGGACATGTGTGGAGAAGACGTATCGTTCTGTTTAGACGCAAAAGAGGCAGACTATGAGATATGGTGCGATCCTCGTATCAGGGTTGGTCACGAAAAAACTCGTATAATCTAACGGCGTGACTCGTACACAAATTATCAGGAGAAATTAACCAATGGCAAAGATGTATACAACGGGGGGAAGAGAAGAGATACTAACCCGCCCGAAAAAATCTCGACAAGGAAACGGCAAACATACCAAATATGCCGCTTCCTCTCGTAATGCGAAACCAAAAAGAAGTCGAGGACAAGGAAAATAAATAAAAGGGACTCGGAAGAGTCCTTTTTTTATTGGAAAGAGGTAAAATGGATCCTAAAATGCTAAGAGAAATCGCAAATGATGCTATTACACCGAAGAAAAGAGACTTAAAGATACAAAATGACCTCTATGAGAAGAAAAATGATGGTGATTTCTATGAAGGACTTGACTATGACGATGAATTCTATGGTGGTGCTGAATTATAATACAAACTTCTGTGATAAATAAGTTATATTTACTACGTATATAATCAAATAGATGCCTTTAGAGCGAGTTAGTCAAGGTTTTAAAGACCTTAGTATGACATTTCAGGCAAATCCCCTGAATAATGACCTTATTGGTCTTAAGAATGCGAATGCCATTGCTCGCTCAGTGCGAAATATTGTCATGACTATACCAGGAGAGAAACCATTTAATGAAAACTTTGGTTCTAGGGTCACTGCATTGCTATTTGAGAACGTAGATAACATTACTGCTCTTGCAATTTCCGATGAAATTACGGAATCTATCACAAATTATGAACCTAGAGTATCTTTAACAAGTGTGGTGGTGAATCCTAACTTTGAAAACAACTCATTTGATGCTGTTGTGACTTATAATATCATAGGAGCAGAGGCTCCACCACAAGAATTAGAGTTCGCATTGTTACCAACGAGATAAAATGCCATTAGTCAACTTTTCTAATCTGGATTTTGACCAGATTAAGACAACGCTTAAAGAATATCTTAAAGCAAATTCCAATTTTACGGATTATGACTTCGAGGGATCTAACCTTTCCTCGATTATTGACGTATTGGCATATAATACCTACATAACTTCTTATAATGCTAACATGATTTCCAATGAGGTTTTCATTGATAGTGCTACTTTAAGAGAAAATGTAGTCTCATTGGCAAGAAACATAGGATATGTGCCCCGTTCAAGGAAAGCATCAACAGCATCAGTCACTTTTTTCGTAGATTGCTCATCAGTTATACCAACTCCTTCTACTTTAACTCTTAAAAAAGGTCCAGTAGCATCAACTGAAGGTAGTTTTGGTGGACAATCGTTTATTTTTTCAATTTTAGAAGATATTACTGTTCCTGTCAACGATGGAATTGCATATTTTGATGATATTATCATTTCTGAAGGAACATTACTGACTTCAAACTTCACTTTTTCTGGAAGAAACCCAAATCAGAAGTTTATTTTACCAAATAGTGGAATTGATACCACATTACTTGCAGTTTCAGTCAAAGGAAATCAACAATCTACGACTTCTACCAAATATTCTACTCAAGATAGTCTTTTAGATATAAAATCTGACTCAAAAGTTTATTATTTACAAGAAATTGAGAATGAAAGGTATGAAATTTTCTTTGGAGATGGAATTTTTGGTAAAAAACTTGAAGAAGGCAATTTTATTACGATAAATTACATTGTTTGTAACGGAGATAGTGCAAATGGTGTAAGTCAATTCCAATTTTCTGGAAAATTATCGTATACAAGGAATTCTCAAGAATATGTTGTCACTTCTGGCATATCTTTACTTACAACTGGAGTAAGTGCTCAAGGTGGAGAGGTAATTGAGAGTGTAGATTCTGTTAAAAAGTTTGCACCACGCATTTATGCCTCTCAAAATCGTGCTTTGACTGCAAATGACTATGAAACATTGATTCCTGCGAAGATTTATCCTGAAACAGAGTCAATTTCTGTATTTGGAGGTGAAGAATTGGTTCCTCCACAGTTTGGAAAGGTCTTTATTAGTATAAAACCAAGAACTGGCGACTTTCTACCTAATTTGATCAAAGAAAACATCAAAATGAGGTTGAAAAAGTTTGCAGTTGCAGGAATTGTTCCAGAAATCCTTGATTTGAAGTATCTTTTTATTGAAGTTGACTCAAAAGTTTATTATAACACAAATATGGCTCCTAGTGCAGAGTTTGTTTCTACTTTAGTGCAAGAAAATACAACAAAATACTCTGAATCAACTGAATTAAACCGTTATGGAGCAAGATTTAAGTATAGTAAGTTCTTATCCATCATTGATGACAGTAGTGATGCTGTTACATCCAATATTACAACGATTTTAATGAGAAGAGACCTTCGTGTTGCTCTTAATTCATTTGCAGAATACCAAATTGGGTTTGGAAATGAGTTTTATATTAAGAGTATGGAGGGTTACAACATTAAAACCTCTCCATTTAGAACTACTGATAGTAATGAGAACGTTTATCTTTCCGATATTCCAAGTGTGAATAGAGAAACTGGTTCTTTGTTCCTATTCACTCTACCTAATCCTGGATCTACTAATCCTACCATAATTAAACGTAATGTTGGTAGTATAAATTATAAAAAGGGCATAATAACGATTAACCCCATTAATATTATAAACGGTAAATTAAAAGATGGGCAAACAATTATTGAATTGTCTGCTTGTCCTAAATCCAATGATGTGATTGGATTACAGGATCTTTATTTACAACTAGATATTAGTAATAGCACCTTTGAAACTGTTGTTGATGAAATTGCTTCTGGATTAGATCCTGCAGCATCTAATTATATCGTAACCTCTAGCTACCATAACGGGAACTTAGTAAGATCATAAAATGTCAGAAAAAAGAATCCAATTCAGTAACATAGTACAGAATCAACTTCCTGTATATACACGGGATGAGTTTCCGTTAGTATCAGACTTTCTGAAATCTTACTATGAGGGACAGGAATATCAAGGTGGACCTATTGATCTGGCACAAAATATTGATAAGTATATTAAAGTTGATAATTTAACCAATCTTACAAATAGCGTTGGGTTAAAAACTGATATTGATCTTATTACGGAAACCATTGAAGTTGATATGGTCAACTTTCCTGCAGGAACTACTGGTTTTCCAAAATCTTATGGATTACTTAAAATTGATGATGAGATTATAACATATACAGGAATTACAACAACTGCATTTACTGGTTGTATAAGAGGATTCTGTGGTATAACCTCTTATAAAGAAGAAACCAAGCCAGATGTATTAGTTTTCAATACAAGCACCTCTGAAGGGCATATAGCGGGGTCTACGGTTGAAAATTTAAGTTCTTTGTTCCTTAATGAGTTTTTATTAAAAACCAAAAATCAAATATTACCTGGTTTAGAGAATAGAAGTCTTTCTCCTAACTTAAATCAGAACCTTTTTATCAAACAAGCAAAAGATTTTTATTTAAGCAAGGGAACTGATAGATCTTTTGAAATTTTATTCAAAGCACTATTTGAAGAAGACGTTAGAATCGTTAAACCAAGAGATCATCTCTTTACACCTTCTAATGCCGATTTTAGAATCACTAATGACCTTGTAGTTGAAGCAGTTGAGGGAGATCCTCTTGAATTAGAGAATTCTACATTATTTCAAGACAAATATGAAGATATTTCAGAGAGAGCATATGCACCAGTAACAAGAGTAGAACCAATTAATGTTGGTGCAGGAAAAACTTTCTATAAATTGAGTTTTGATGCTGGTTATAATAGAGATGTTAGAGTAGATGGTTCAATATATGGAACTTTTGTTGTACATGATAAAACAAAGGTTATAGGAGGTGTTGCTCTAGGTTCTACCACATTTGATGTAGACTCAACTGTTGGTTTTCCTGATTCTGGTGAATTAACTGTTGAATATGCTGATGCAACTATAGGAATTGTTAGTTATACATCTAAATCAATAAATCAGTTTTTTGGAGTTTCTAATATAACTGCTGACATAGTTAATGCTTCAAATGTTGGTATTAACACTTATACATATGGATCTTCTAATGTAGATCAATCAGAAATTAAAGTAAATATTACTTCTGTTTTAAATAAACTCAATTTTCCTGATGATACTAATAATTTTTCTAAAAATGAGACTGCTAAGATCAAAACTTTAGGTGTTAATGATACTAACTTTAAAGCAAAAAATTGGTTCTATAATATAGCACCTATTTTTAAGGTTGAGAGTTTAGAGGTTATTGATCCTAGTGATAACACTTATTTACTTCATTTTGAGGTAGATCACTCTTTCAGAATTGGCGATAAAGCAAATTTAATTGATAATGCTGGTGGTATGAAACCAACATCTACAGTTATTGATGTAGATGGAGCAAGAAAGATTACTGTGAAAGGTCAAGGATTACTTGATTTAAAATTCCAGTTTACTATCAGAAGAAACATATTAAAAACACAATCTACTACATTTCCTGAAGCATCCATATATTCAACTAATATTCAGAATCTATATGAAGATAAAGGAAAATATTTAGTTGCTTCAACTTCAATTCCAACATATAATTCACAACCATTAAACTTAAGTCCTCAAACTGTTACTTTTTCTGGCACTTTTGTCGGAGAAGAAATTCAATTAGTTACAAGTGGTGATCATGGGTTCTATACAGGAGATGCTGTTTATTACTACCCTCAAAGAGTTTCTGAAGAGTTTTATGATGCAACAGGATCATTATCTACTAGAGAAACAATTAGTTCCTCTTTATTTCCATCAGATTTAGGACCAATTGCCTCTGGTGAACTTACTAAAAATGAGGGTCTTTATTTTGTAAAAAGAGTTAATAGTTTAATAATTAAACTTGCTAAAAGTAGGACTAATTTAGCAGAGTCTGATTTTGTAAAATTAGATACTGCAGTTACAGTTGCTGATAACAAGTTAGCACCTCATAAGTTTAAATTAAAAAGATTAGAAGCACAAGATATCTTTAGAGAGATTGATTTACCTTCCAGCGATGGTAATCACTATAAAACAATGCCAGGATTTACTGGTATTTTAATTAATGGTGTTGAAGTTTTAAATTATAAATCTCATGATTCAATATATTATGGAAAAGTCAATTCTATAGAAGTTATTTCTGGTGGAGCAGAGTATGACGTATTAACACCTCCAAATTTGAATATTACTGATAATACTGGAATAGGTGCTACTGGTTTTGTTTCTGTTACAGGTACAGTAAAAGAAATTAGAATTATTGATCCTGGATTTGATTATACAGAAATACCTGAAGTTAATATTTCAGGTGGTAATGGAACTGGTGCAAAAGCATCTGTAAATACTAAATTAATTACTCATAGAGTTAATTTTGATGCTTTACCTGATGGTAGTGTTGATCTTACTTCCAACACCATTGGATTTAGCACTTTCCATAAATTTAGAAATGCTGAAAGAGTAATTTACAAAGCTAATGGACAAAAAGCTGTTGCGGGATTATCTACTGACTCTGAATATTATGCTTCTGTTATTACTAATAGCACTATAAAATTACACCCATCTAAACAAGATGCAATTAGTGGAACTAATACAATAGATTTAACAAACTATGGTGTAGGTAGTCATACGTTAGAATCTTTTGATAAAAAGATGGTGGTTGAAGGAATTAATATTATTTCAGGTGGTTCTGGATATTCTAATCAAAGAAAAGTATTAGATCCTGTTGGAGTTAATACTTCTATTGATACTATAACATTACATAATCATTCTTATAATTCTGGTGAGATAGTTCAATATGGATCTACTGGTCAGGAAATAGGAGGTCTTACAAGTGGAACTAATTATTATGTTACTAAGATTAGTGATGATAAATTTAAATTATCTGTTCTAGGACCAGAGAACCAAAAGACATTTTTCTACGATACTAACCAATATGTTGATTTAACTTCTGTAGGAATTGGCACACATATCTTTAATTATGAAGATATCTCTATTACAATATCTGGTAAAATTGGTATTAGCACTGCAGAGTTTGATGGATCTCCTGATGAAATATTTGGTGCTAAAATTCAACCAATTGTTAGAGGAAATGTAACATCTATTGATTTGTCAGATAATGGTAGTAATTATGGCGATTCTGAAATTATTAATTTTAATAGAGAACCTAATGTCAGTTTAGATGCAGGAGAAAATGCTCAAGTAAAAGCAGTTGTTAATAATGGACAGATTGTAGAGGTATTGATACAAAATACTGGTAGAAATTACAATTCTCCTCCTGATGTCATAATTTCAGGTTCTGGAACTGGTTGTGTTGTTACTCCTATTATTTCTGAGGGTAGGTTAATAGAAGTAAAAGTAATTGAAGGTGGTATTGGTTATAATATTGAAAATACTACAATTGCAGTTAGTGTTCCTGGTAATGGAGCTCAATTTAGAGCAATTCTTCAACAGTGGAGAATTAATTTAGTTGAAAGACATCTAAAAACCTTTACAGGTGATGATGGATTTATTGCACATGAATTTAGTGAAAATAGAGGATTACAATTCTCTCATTTATATGCTCCACGTAAATTAAGAGAATCTATTTTTGCAAGAAATCAAAGTGGTGATATTTTATATGGTAAAACTGATTTAATTAAATCTAATGGAACTGAAATTGTATCTAGAGATCATTCTCCAATAATTGGTTGGGCATATGACGGTAATCCAATTTATGGTCCTTATGGTTATATAACCAAATCTGGTGGTGCTATTGCTCAGATGAGATCTGGTTATACATTAGAATTACAAGATGGAAGACCATCCACTGGTTTATATCCAGAAGGATTCTTTGTAGAAGATTATATTCATAAGCAATTAGATAATGATGCAGTTCTTGACGAGAATAATGGTAGATTTTGTTTTACACCAGAATTTCCAAAAGGAACATATGCTTATTTTGCAACTATTAATGATGGTCCTGCAGATTCAGCAGAAAATTTTAGTGGTTTCAAGAGACCAATTTTCCCTTATTTAATTGGAGATGGATATAAATCAACTCCAAATGAATTTAATTATAATGTTTTTTCAAATCAAAAAGATTATAAATTAGACAAAACTGCATGGTTAAGAAATACTCAACCATACAATTTAATAGAAACTAAAGAAGTTGAATATGAATATGCATTTATTCCTGATGATTTAAATCAAACAATTGACATTCTTGTTGCTACTCCAGGTAAAGTTGAAAAGATAGGTATTTCTTCAAGTGGAGATAGTTATAATGTTGGGGATACAATAGAATTTGGCACGTCTAATACTGCACGAGATCAAATGGCAGGATTTGGTGCTGATGTTGTAGTATCTAAAGTTTTAGGTAAAAGAGTTTCTTCTATTAGTGCTGGAAGTTCAACAATAACGGGAGTAGAATTATACCCTGCTGAGAATGGTTTTTATGGTCAATGGGAAGTTATTTCTGCAGAACCTCATAATTTTCAGGCAAATAATCTTGTTGTAATTTCAGGATTGTCTACCACATCTTCTGGATTAGAAGGTGCGTATAATGCTGGTATTAGCACTGATACATTTTCATTAGTAGGTATTGGATCTACTACCCTTGCTGTAGATACTTCTTCCGTAACTGGATTTGTCACTTTCTTTAATGTTAATGGTGATTTAGATAAAATTAAACCTAATGATACTATTGAAGTTGGTCTTGATGGTGAAGTAGTAAAGGTTTTAAATGTTGATGATTTATTTTCTAGGATTAGGGTATTAAGAGCACAAAATGGCACAGCAGGAACTGCACATACAGCAACTACAGTGCTTCGTCAAAATTCTCGTGTAATTAAAATTGACGCAGGAATTAAAACTACATTTAATGCAAAAAGAAATACTGAAATATATTTTAATCCAATAGAGTCTGTTGCTCAAGGAACTTCTAGTGGTGTTGGTATTGGTAGCACATTAGTATTCAGCAATCCAGGAGTTGGTTTAACTGAATTGTTTGTTCCTACAAAATCAATATTCTTAAGAAACCATGATTTAGAAACTGGAGATGAATTAACATATTCTACCAATGGTGGAAATGGATTAGGTGTTGTAGGTGGAATATCTGCATTATTGCAAGATGGTGAAAAATTATTTGTTGCGAAAATAACAGATAGTTTAATTGGTATTGCAACTGTGAAGGTAGGACTAGGTTCTACTGGAACATTTGTTGGTATAGCAAGTGCATTTAGAAATTCTACTACTTTAGCATTTACTGGGATTGGAACAGGTGTATTCCATAGTTTCAAAACTAATTACAAAACAATAACAGGTGATGTTACTAGAAATAAAGTAAATGTATCAACAGCAGATTCTCATGGATTACTTCAAAATAACACTGTTGATATCAATGTTAATCCTGGAATTAAAACTACTATTACAGTTAAATATAATGATTTTAATAGAAGATTAGTAATAGATCCTAAAGCATTTGTTGCACTGGATATTGATAATAATAATAATTCTATTAAAATAGAAGATCATAGATTTAGTAGTGGTGATAAAGTAATCTGTAATATTGATTCAAATACAAGTAATCTTATCAATAATGGAATTTACTATATTGTAAAACTTGATAATAATAATATTAAACTATGTAATTCTTACTATAATTCTAAATTACCAAACCCAACTACCATTAATATTATTGGCACTGATTCAGGTACATTCTCTGCAGTTAATCCACATATAGATCTTTATAAAGATTCTACTGTAGAATTTGATGTTTCTGATCCATCATTAGGATATGATAGTCAGGGTAGCAGTTATCCAGCATTTGACTTTAAGTTTTACACTGATCAAAATTTTACTGACTTATGGCAAAAAACTAAAGATAGTTCAGTTTTTGAAGTTGTTAAAACAGGTCAAATTGGAGTTTCTACAGATGCCAAGGTTTCACTAACTGTTAATAAACATATTCCTCAAAATTTATTTTATAGACTTAAACCAATATTTGAAAATAATTTACCTCTTGTTAAGAAAGAAATTGTAGTAGATGATGAAGTTGAAAGTGGAAGTCAAATAGAAGTTTTTGAAAGTAAGTATAATGGAAAACATCCTATTGTTGTTGCTGTAGGATCAACTAATGCCTTCAGTTATACATTAAGAGAGTTTCCAGAAAAAACAACTTACTCTCCATCTACTTCTCTTGTTGAATATACTACTGACTCTAAAACTGCTTTTGGTCCTGTTGCTGATTTCCAAATAAGGAATGGTGGACAAAACTATTTCTCAATACCTGGAATTAATACTATAACAACTAAATTTGGTAAGAATGCAATTGTAAGTGTTGGGAGTAGCACCATTGGTCGTATTAAGAAAACAAAAATACAAAATATAGGATTTAACTTCCCATCTGATACTACATTAAGACCAACTGTGGGATTACCACAAGTAATGAAGATGAAGTCTTTGGCATCTATTGAATCTATCGGAATTGCTTCAGTAGGAAAAGGATATGCCGTTGCACCAACATTGTTGGTATTTGATGGTGAAACTGGTAAACAGGATAAAAATATAGAATTACAATTTACATTAGGTGATTCTCAAGTTAAGATTCTTAAAAATACTACTGGTATAAATCCTGTCACTCCTACTATTATTCCTACAGGAAATTCTAATGGTGTTGGTATAAGCACGGTTGGTTTTAACACAACTACTAAAGATGTAACTCTCACATTGTCAGTAGGATTTAGCACTGAAAATTCATTCCCATTTGAGGTTGATGATAAAGTTCTAATTGAAAATGTTAGTATTGGTATTGGATCTACAGGAAGAGGATTTAATTCTGCTGAATATGATTATAAGTTATTTACAGTGACTGCTGTTGATGCTAATTTAGGTGGAATTGGAATTGTTACCTATAGTCTTGCTGATGAATTGGTTGGAGCAGAAAGTCCAGGAATATTTAATCCATTTAACTCTGCTGCAGCAAGAATAATACCGCAGAAATATTTCCCATCATTTACTGTAAATTTAACTACCAATAATTATTTGGTTGGAGAAACTGTTACATCAAAATCTAAAGAAGGAAAAGATGTATCAGGAAAGGTAGAAACATGGGATGTTAAAAATGAAATTCTAGTAGTTTCTGGAACTCAAGGGTTTGCAGAAGGTGAAATTATTAAAGGTGACTCCTCTAATACTCAAGGTATTGCTTCTTCAATATCATCATATAGATCTGATTTAACTTTAGATGCATTTTCTAAAGTTGAAAATGGATGGCAGACTCAATCAGGAGTTTTAAATTTAGATCAGCAAAGACTTCAGGATAATGATTACTATCAAAACTTCTCATATTCATTACGATCTGCTGTATCATTTAGTGTTTGGGAAGATGTTGTTAGCACTTTAAATCATACTTTAGGATATAAGAAATTCTCTGATTATCAGTTAGATTCAACTGCAGTAGATGATTCATCTATGATTGTTGGTTTAACCACTAATACCACAGAGGTTAATCAAGTTCATGATTTAATTGGTGTTGGAAATTTAAATACATTCAGTGATTTTGATCTAGTTAAGGAAAATTCATTAGTTGTTCCAAATCATATTCTTTCAGATGAAATAATATTCTCTAGCAGAGTATTGCAAGATTTTGAAGAATCTATAGGAAACAGAGTTTTAACAATTGATGATATGAGTGGAACATTTAACAGCAATCCACGATCAACTCCTTTCAGTGTTGTTGAAACATTTAAGTTAGCAGAACATAGAGCACAAAAATATATTACTTTTGTCAGAGATAAGAGATTTTATGGTCAAAGGCAAATCATGATTGTTGATTTGATACATGATGGTTCATTTGGATATATTCAACAATATGGAAGAGCCGAAACAGTTTATGATCAAGGTTCATTTGATTTCTCAATTGTTGGATCTGAAGGACAATTATTATTCTATCCAACTAGATCAGCAGTTAATGATTATGATGTTGTTGCACTTTCATATAATCTTGATGATAACCTTTTAGGAGTAGGAACTACTTCTGTAGGTACTGCATTAATTGATTCCCATAGTGTAAATGTTCCTAAAGCAAATCCATCTACTAATATTGTTTCTATTGCTAATACATATAGATCTGCAAAAATACTTGTAGAAGTTACTGCAGATAGTGAGTATGTTGGATTATATGATGAATTTGGAATGGTAGAACTTAATTTAGTTCATGACGGAACTGAAGTTGATATGCTGGATTATGCAGAAATGACAACTTCTTTGAATAATTCTAATGTAAGTGGTTTTGGTACATTCTCTGCATATATTGCTGGTTCAGATGTAAAGGTAGATTTCCATCCTAATGCAATTGGAATAGGCACTACAGCAGTCGTCAACGCCATTGTAGTGGCACAATCTAATGAATCCACTACATCAGAGTCTTTTGTCGATCTAAAGCATGCTAGACTAGAAAGTAGGTCTACAAACATACCTGCTTCAGGATCTCCAACTCCACGAGTGGTTGGTGATTATCCTGATGATTATGATGCTGCTTATTTTGTAATTCAAGTTTCTGATACAAGTAATGGTGAATATGGAATATCAGAATTGATAGTTATTGATGATTATGATATAAATTTTGGAACAGGTCAGACTTATGATACTGATGAATATGCAGTGGTTACTACATCTGGTGGACAAAGCATTACTGGATTAGGAACTTTCTACACTGGTATTTCTACAAATAATATTGTTGATAGTGGTGGTTCAGTTGGAATAGCAGCAACCACTCAATTGATATTCACACCTCTTCCTAATGTTGCTACAAACGTTAAAGTCTTTATGAATGCATTTAGACATCAAGATGATGCTCAAAATCAAATAGACTTTAATAATTCATCTATACAAGTTAGATCCTCTGATTACACTGGAACTGATAGAGATATTAAGAGAGCATTCAATTTAACACATAATCAAGATACTATCTTTGAAAGGAGTTTTGAAGGTAATGATTCTACTATTGTAGATATTGATAATGACACTATTGAATTGCCCAATCACTTCTTTGTTAGTGGTGAAAAAATTAATTATGTTCATGCTGGTGCAGGAACTACTCAAGCGATTGGTATTGCTAATACTAATGGATTTGTTGGTCTAGGATTTACTAACAAACTACCTAATGAAGTATTTGCTATCAAGGTAGATGATAATAAGATTAAAGTTACTGATAGTGCAAGAAAAGCACTTCTTTCAGTTCCTGAATCTGTTACTTTAACTAATGTTGGTATTGGAACATCTCATAGATTTGTAGCAACAAATGCTAATGCTAAAGTTCTACTTTGTTTGGATAATATTGTTCAATCACCAGTTGTATCAACTGCAGTAACAACTACTCTTGCAAAAGAACTCTTTACTACAGATGATCTTGTAAAACTTAGCGGAATAACATCTATCTTTGGTGGTGATCTTTTAAGAATAAATGAAGAGATAATAAAGATTGAATCTGTTGGAGTTGGAAGCACTAATGTTCTACGAGTTCGTAGACAATGGATGGGAACTAATCTATCAGGTCATTCTACTGATTCATTAGTAACTAAAGTCAATGGTAATTATAATATTACAGAAAACATTCTTAATTTTGTTGAAGCACCTTATGGTAAGATTCCGTTAAGCACTACTACAAATCCACCTGATTCTAGAGATTGGACTGGTATATCTACAAGTTCTAGTTTCCAAGGAAGATCTTTCATGAGATCTGGTATTCCTAATACAGTTAATGATACTTATTATAAGAACCTAGTATTTGATGATATTTCTTCAGAGTTTAATGGAATCAATAAGGATTTTGATTTAAAATCTGATGGTAATAATATTACAGGAATTGCAACTGAAAATGCTGTTATT
>CETH01060406.1_pt1 | contig 15609 bp, 6 predicted proteins | sample 361461 | NCBI WGS metagenome assembly CETH01 (sample SAMEA2622695, study PRJEB7988) | marine metagenome | isolation source: saline water (ENVO:00002010), including
ACAGGTCGCAGGTTCAAGTCCTGCTGTCGGCGCCATCAATCCCTTCGTGTGAATGCTGCTATGGAGAGCATCAATAGGGCTGAAATGAGTCCGAAACCAGGGGTCTCATCACTGTCCGCAATGTCATTGAAGTTATCAAGTGGGTCGCAAATGTCATCGGCGTCGATATCACTGGGGATTGAATCGGGGTCGAGAGAATCGCTCTCACACTCCTCTTCGAGATCATCTGAGAATTGATCACCGTCATCGTCGGTATCGGCATTGTCCCCGATCCCGTCCCCATCGGTGTCCAGCCACTCTTCTCCATCTTCGGGGAACGCGTCATCGGCATCGGCCACCCCGTCCCCGTCGTCATCGGGGTCTTGGACGTCACACGAGCCGTCCCCGTCGGTGTCTTCGGGCACCGACCCTGCATCCATTGGGTCGCTGCCGCAGTCTGGCTCTGTGGAGTCGTCCCATCCGTCCCCGTCATCGTCGGTATCGGCATTGTCCCCGATCCCGTCCCCGTCGGTGTCCAGCCACTCTTCTCCATCTTCGGGGAACGCGTCATCGGCATCGGCCACCCCGTCCCCGTCCATGTCATCATCGAGACCGTCGCAGATCCCGTCCCCGTCCATGTCCCCAGGTACTGATCCAGGGTCCATCCAGTCACTACCACAATTGCTCTCGTCATTATCGGACCAGCCGTCGTCGTCATCGTCGGTATCGGCGTTGTCCCCGATCCCGTCTCCATCTGTGTCTAGCCACTCGGAGCTATCGTCAGGAAATGCATCCCCGTCATCGTCGAATCCGTCATTATCAGAGTCATTGTCCATGGAATCGCACTCTCCATCGCCATCTGAATCAACGGGTACTGAATTGTAGTCGAGTGGATCGGAACCGCACCATCCCTCATTTATGTCTGTGGAACCATCTCCATCGTCGTCGTAGTCAATTGGGTCGCATTCCCCATCGCCGTCAGTGTCAGTCGGAACCGAATTAGGATCTAGAGGGTCGGAGAAGCACCTCTCCTCCATGAGGTCCGGGACACCGTCATTATCGTCATCGTCATCGACGTTGTCGCCTTTCCCATCCCCATCTGAATCATCCCACTCTGTGGGGTCATTCGGGAATGCATCATCACCGTCTTCAACACCGTCCCCATCAGTATCTTCATCAAGCGAGTCGCAGATTCCATCAGAGTCCATGTCTATTGGCACCGAAGAGGAATCTAGGGGGTCGGACCCGCAGTCATCCTCTACTGCATCCGGCCAACCATCGTTGTCGTCATCCTCGTCGGCATTGTCGCCCGTACCGTCCATGTCGGTGTCAGTGGTCTCGTTCGGGTTTAGCGGGAAGTCGTCGTCAGCGTCATCCACCCCATCGTTGTCGTCATCTGGGTCGGTGTCATTTGGAATTCCATCTCCATCGAAATCGTTCCCCTCTAGGGCGTCGCATATTCCGTTAGAATCAGCATCCACGGGGTAATCCGACGGGTCTTGGTGGTCAGTGCCGCACGCACCCTCGTCAGAGTCAGACCAACCATCGTTGTCGTCATCGTCATCTTCGACTAGTTGGGAAGACGAGGTGAATTGTATATTGTCGAGATACAATGCCTCCATTGCCGAATTGGAACTGAACTCGACTTCAAGGTACCCCTGTCCTGCCGCAGAGATACTTACGGTGGTGGATGTCCAAGTCCCCAGGTATGATGAGTAACTAGCATCGATATCATATCCTGTTGTATCCAATATCGAGATGTTGGAGTTAGAGCCCCTGAATGTGATTATTAGGTAGTCCACAGGGGAAGAGGTCTCGTATCCAGTGTCTTGCAGGAACATGTCAAAGGTAAGGGACTCAGCAGTAACGTTGTCTAGCTGCAGAGTCGTAATCCCATCCACATCTGACATCTGGTAGCCATTGTCTCCGTCAGTGAAATTTCCAACCGTCCCAGTATAGTTGATGGTCCCAAAGTAGTCGCCATCGGTCAGCCCAACTCCACCATTGGATTCGTAGTAAAGCCAGAAACCCATCTCCGAACCAGTGGTCTGGTTGTGTGCGACATGGGGCTCATTTGCATTATTCCAGAGATACCTGTCAGTATTCTCATTTCCAGTGTCAGTGTACTTCACACTCGAAATGGTGAATGGCTCCTCAAATGAGGTGTAAGCAACAACATATGTTCCAGAGCATCCACTAGCCAGTGTGTCTGGCATCCCATCCCCATCTGTGTCCGTGTCCGCACAAGGATCATTCGGGAAAGCATCATTCGCGTCATCAGTCCCATCTCCGTCAGAATCCGTCGCTGAAACGTTGTATGTCGAGGTAAGCATCAGTATGGCAATCAGTAGTGGGGTCAGGACATGGCGGCGGCTCATGAAGCTCAGAGGGGTGGAGAATCAATTAACGCTTGGGTGGATATCTCAATCCGGAGGCTCTCAATGCACTCTCCGTTAACATCTTTGACCTGTTCCCGATGCATCGCCATGAGTCCCAGGCGGGCCGCCGAACAGGTTCTCGACGCTATCGACGCATCTGGCCGGCACTATCGAGACAGCCTGCCCATGATAGCAAGTGAGAATATACTCAGCCCATTGGTCCGTAAAGCGTGTGACTCGGACCTGCACGGGAGGTATGCGGAGGGGCTCCCCGGGAAGAGGTACTACCAGGGGTGTGACGATTTTGATACCATCGAGGAGATAGGGATAGACCTAGCGAAGCGCGTCTTCAACTGTGGCTTTGCCAATATCCAGTCGACTTCAGGAACAGTATCTAACATAGGCGCCCTCAAGGCATTAGCTAGGCCAGGTGATAAGATTACGGCCGTGTCAACCGCCGATGGAGGCCACATCTCTCACGCAAGAATGGGAGCAGTTGGGCTAAGGGGGCTAGATCTCGTAACATATCCTTGGGACGAGGAAAGGATGGAGCCAGATATTGATGCGTCCTGCGCACTTATCAGGGAGGCTGAACCGCAACTAGCTCTATTTGGCCAGTCAGTATTTCTGTTTCCGACACCACTTTCAGAACTCTCAGATGCAGCGCATGAAGTTGGAGCGAAGGTGATGTATGATGGCGCACACGTACTCGGCTTAATTGCTGGGGGCCAGTTCCAAGATCCACTCCACGAGGGCGCAGACGTGATGACAGGGTCCAGCCACAAGACATTTCCTGGGCCCCAAGGGGGCTTCCTGCTATCCAATTCTGATGACAAATCGCTTCAGAAGAAACTCAACAACTCAATTTTCCCAGGGACTTGCTCATCGTACCACCTGCATCACGTAGCAGGAAAGGTCGTGGCTCTGGCTGAGTTCGAGGAGTTCGGCGTAGACTATGCCAAGGACATCGTGGCAAATGCCAGGGCATTGGGGGCAGCTCTTTCTTCCGAGGGATTCGACGTCCTCGCGGAGGAAAGGGGATTCACGGAGAGCCATCAGGTTCTAACCCGTCACGGTGGTCCAGATTCGGGGGCTGGAATGAGGGCTGCACAGACTCTCGAGGATTGTGGAATAATTACCAACATGAATATGCTACCGGGCGATACTAAGGCCATGTCCGGTCCAAGTGGCTTGAGGCTAGGGGTCCCAGAACTTACTCGTGTAGGCATGGGAGTCGATGAGATGCAGGATGTGGCACGCTTTTTCGCAAGGGCGCTGATACACGAGGAAGATCCGTCATCAGTCAGTTCGGAAGTATCGTCCTTCAAATCCGGTTTCCAGACCGTCAGATACTGCTTCGAGGAAGGGCCCGCGTATCCGGGAATATGACAACTTATTCACGTCACCCCTTTACCCAAGGGTATGCGGAGCGAGCCTGCAACAGCCCTGATGCTCGTCATCCTAATGCTGTCATCTGGTTGTTTGGGCCTATTCGATCAGGACGGAGGATCCCAAATCGTCGTTGATTGCCAGGAACAGCCCTCTCATCAGGATTGTTTCGTCCCAGTGATTACCGAGGACGATTGTACTTCATTGCAGATTTTCACTGGAGACTACTGTAGGGCCATGGTCATGCCCTCTTCACTTTCATACGGAGTGGAGAAAATCACTCTAGTTTCAGGCGTAGAGATTCAGACTCTGACTCCTAGCTTCAATGGCGATGGGCCACAAAATTGGTTGGTCAATCCGAGACTACCTGAGGGCATCTCTCTGGATCAGCAAAACGGGGAAATAAGTGGGACACCCGAAGTACGCACAATTTTGACCGGCTACACAATAATTGCATCAAATGCGGCAGGGCAGGCGACTTCTCTAATCGAAATTGAGGTTATCCCCCCCGGTCCGTCCTCCGTACACTACATGACCGAGGTAATGTCGTGTGAGCTGGGTGGATTTTGCGAGGCCTATGCCCCATTGGTACAAGGGGGCGATGTCGAATCATGGGGGGCCGACCCCCCTCTCCCTGATGGTTTCGAGATTCTGGAGGACGGATCGATACAAGGGACTCCCGTTTCATTAGGCGACTCTAACCACACAATCACAGCCTCAAATATTGGAGGAGAGGCATCCGCACAGATTCGTATCATTACACTGCACGAACCGCCTAGTGGAATCAATTATCCCGGACAACCATTCTTCTGGATGACAGAAGAAGAAGCAGCTGCTATCCCAAATGTGAGTGGAGGGAGTCACCTTTCATGGTCAGTTTCCCCGCCTCTGCCTGAGGGGCTGATCATTGACCACTCGGACGGCTCAATTACTGGAATCCCATTGTTCCCCCAACAAGTTCTGCAGTATACGGTTACTGCCTACAACACCGGTGGGTCATCATCAGTCAACATTCTAATTCAGGTGTCAGAGGAATCGCCCATTGGGCTGATTTACGAGCCTTCCGAGTTCGATCTCAGAATTGGAGAGGGGATCGGTTCTGTGATTCCGCAAATAGGGGGAGGGACCCCCTCGACTTGGGAGATAAGTCCAACCCTCCCAGATGGCTTCTCGTTTGACTCTATAACAGGTGCAATTAGTGGCAACTCGACTTCCTTGCAGCCGTGGACCCATCATAGGGTTTGGGCTAATAATTCTGGGGGATCGTCAACTACTGAGGTCGGATTCAGAGTCACTAGCATGCCTCCTGACGCCATCCACTGGCCGGCCAATGAGTTCGCACTAAAGTCCAATGAGAGCACCTCCATCCCCGCCACTAATGACGGTCCCGAGATTGAAACTTGGGAAGTTTTCCCGCCCTTGCCCGACGGTTTAGAAATACTTCAGAATGGGACAATTTCTGGAACTCCAACAGCTAGGTCAGCCTGGCAGCAATACACTATCTGGGCGAACAATACTGGAGGCTCCGCTGGACTCAACATATGGATTGCAGTTCACGACCTTCGGGCCGACCAATCCGACTTGCTAAGAGACATGGGCGAGACAAACTGGGTAGGCTGGCCTTCCCCGATACTGCCGATAGGCGAGTGGGCCTTCCCCCTTGGCTTCACTCAGGAGGGATACGGCTCCACCATACCTGTGATTTCAGGCAGTCACGTAGGTAGAGGAAAGATGCTTGGTTACGGCCATGAGAGCTGGGTAGATGGGGCTGGAGAGGCGGAAACCGAGTTCTCCTTGCGAGCGGTTGAGTGGGTCTGCGGCGAAAATGCCGACGTCGGACTCGCCTATGGTGCAGGATACGATGACTTCGAGGACGAATTAAAGTCCGAAGGGCACACTGTCCATCTCTCAGTCACTCCGGCCGACCTGTCAGGTATAGACTGCCTACTCGACGAGTTCTGGAACGGTCACGACGACCAAGACAACCAGAATCTGATCGACTTCATGTTGGAAGGTGGCGGCCTGATAATGGGCGGCCACGCTTGGTACTGGTCTTACTCCAATTCCGATGTGGCTCACAACTATCCGGGCAACAAGATCGCTAAGATCTCCGGACTATTCGTCTCACACGCATGGGGCTACAACGATGTCGACCTGTCAGACATCCCACACGAACTAGCACGCCCTCATTCAGCTATACAGGCAATCAGGGCGGACAGAATCGATAATCAGACGCTCTCGACAGAAGACGCAGCAGTCGCAGATGAGGCGCTATCGGTGTGCACTGGTGTAGTGACTCTAGACTTCCATGGCTTCTGGTCGCCACTCAGGGATACGGTGAACGCAACCGGTTGGACAGTCATTGAGTATGGCACTTTGTGGCAGAATGTGGGTCACAACATGGGCGAGGATCCAGTGGCGGATACAATACTCAGGGTCGAGGCTGCCCTCACTCAAGGCCTTCCGGCCAACGAACTGCCCGTACATCCCAGTCACGTTGAGTTCCCTGGGGAGGTACCGGCTAATGCAACCAGAATCTCCCGCACAGTCACTATTGACGGAAATCAGAGTGGACTGCCTGGTAATTTCGGATATTCCCAAGCCAGATCCCATGTCAGGATGACAACCGGACTTTATGCCGCTCCCGGCGAGGTAGTAACTGTCACGCTTCCGGCTGAGTTAGTCGATTCCGGTACCTATGTTCTCGTAGGTGCGCATAGTGATGGCCTGTGGGGCAAGAGTCAGCTGCATCGCCACCCGCAGATTGTCCGCTGGTGGTATGTAGATGATGCCTCAATGGAAGTTGGGAATGCTTTCGGCGGTCCGATATACATAGCAATTGAGCCCGGCTCGACATTGGGCGACTTCCAAGTTATAATTTCCAATGCCGTAAGGGCCCCATTGTTCGTTTTGAACGAGACGTCCGACTTTGAGTGGATTTACTCCGAGAGCGAGAATCCGGCCCCTTGGGCCGAATTGGTTTCTAATGAATTCATAATGACAGTACCAAGCCACGAGATCCGCGATCTGGTAAACCCCACGGAGTTGATGGAGTGGTGGGACGTGGCCTTGGAGATGGAGCACGAGCTCTATGGATATCTGCCATGGCCGAGAGTTGAGAGGGCAGTATTCGATGCGCAGATATCAGCCGGATGGATGCACTCGGGATATCCTTTCATGGCTCACGACCTTAGTGTCGAAGGAGTAGTCAACGTATCTTACATGTCTGAGAACGGAGACTGGGGGATGTTCCACGAACTGGGTCATAATCACCAGTGGATGCCCTCGACTCTTCCGGGAACAACGGAGACAAGTTGTAACTTTGCTAGCGTACATCTGATGGAGGACTTAGTCGGAGTTGAGGGTCATGGGGCAGTGGATCCCGCTCAGAGGGAATCACGAATGAGAAACTACTTTGATGACGGCTCGAACATCTCTAACTGGTCGGTTTGGACAGCCCTCGATACCTACTTGATCATCAAGGAGGAATGGGGCTGGGGGCCTATTACAGCGGCCCTAAATGTATACTACTCGCTTCCTGCCGACGAGGTGCCAGTGGGGGATTTCGCGGAGTTTAATGCATGGGTCCTGCATCTGTCGAACGCCACCGGTTACAACCTAGCACCGTATCATGAAGCATGGGGCTTCCCCCTCTCCCAAGGGACCTTTGATTCACTAGGCCATCTCCCCGTTTGGGTCGATGACCCGCTCAGAGGGGACTTTTTCGTTTATGATCCCATTCTCCGAAATCTTTACTCGCCAGACCCATCTGATGCCACCTCCACTACAATATCTTGGGAGACTTACGATAATGGCACGAATACAACTCTGACATTCTACTATGGAACGACAGACATGGGCAACCAGACAACGGGATGGGATGGAAGCACTAGTTTTGGCAGTACAACTGTGGGCAATCATTCGCAAACCGTCTCCGGTCTGACCTGCTGTGGTACCAATTACTACGGCAGAATCTTAGCCTCGAATGGAGATAATTCACTTTGGTTTGGCCCAATAAATTGGACAACCGACTATCTTCCGGACTGAATATTTCAATTGCTAACTCTCCTTAGTAATTCTTCAAGGCTCAGCTTTGGAAAGTGTCGTTGATGCAAGATTGCGAATGGGATCCAGATTAGCGTGTGCCCTATGGTGGCGGCGAATGCAGGGAATATATCCAGATCCGGCTCACCTTGCATCGCCGAAGCAACCAATCCGAGAACAGCGAAGTGAGCGACATAGACGGTTAGAGTGATCTTTCCCAGAGGCTCGAGGAAGGAAAGCCCGTCCCCCATCCAAGGCTTGCCCCCGCTTCCCTCGTCCCCCTCCAGTATTCTGTGTGCTAGAAGTGCGAATGTTCCTGAAACTACCAAGAATGCGGGGCTGGCCGGAAAGAATGTCAGGACCGCATCTCCCTCTGTGAGGGCCCAAGACGTCCCATCCGCAACTGCGATAGCGATAGTGGCCGTTGTTAATGCCAGGCCTATGGCGACATAACGCTCCCTCACGCTCCTATTCTCGGATAGGTCGTACATTAGAGTCCCTAGGAGTATGAAGAACAACCAAGGTAAAGCCGGATAAGTTCCGTTCCATAGTAGCCTTGCCACCCACTCGGAGACCCCAACAGAGTACACCCTAGTCCAAAAACCTCCGAGCCCGGCAGCATCCCCCAGAAAAACAGGGGATGCCACCATGGCCAGCATCAGAGATGCCCTTGCCCTTACCCCCAGTCTTGCTAGGACCGGGGAAATGAGGGCCGCTACTGCAAGCAGAGTCAGGACTCCAGGAGTGTTCCACTCGAACCTCCCGCCCCTTTCGACATTTAGCAAGACGTTTACCAAGATTTGACAGATGACAAGTAGCGCCACTCTGGGCATTAACCAAGTAATCCAGGTCGATTTCACGTTATTGCCTTCAGCGACCCTCCGAGTCGCACTCTTGTGTATGCCCCAGCCTGAAATCATCACGAACATGGGTGCAGCCATACCACCGAAGGCAGCAGCCACAAAAGCAGCAGGGTCTCCAACGCTCATCCCCCGCGGGGGAATAATGGCCGCAGTGTGAACTTGCACCATGCAAAGTACCGCTATAGCCCTCATCCTGTCAATGTGGGAAAGCCTCACCAAATCACCTCCGAGACTCGTGACTTAACCACAGGCTCAGAATCCGCGAGTTGGATGGCCTCGCTGAGCATCCTTGCAATTTCCTGGACCCCTTCCTCGCTATGGTATATTGTAGCCCAGACTTCGTCCTTCTCGAGGTAGTCTCCAACTTGAACTTCCAGAGCCACACCCACTCTCCTATCTATCACATCGCCCAGAGATTTCCTACCTGCCCCCATCTCGAGGCAGGCCTCGGCCACTGTCATCGCATCAATGTCAGACACCCATCCTCCCATCTCAACCTCTATCGTGGTCGAGAAGAGATCGTCATCTAGGATCCCAAGCCCCCTCATCAGGGAATGTTCGCTTTCGAAGATACTCGTGTCCCCTCCCTGTGAACTGACCATTTCAAGGAATTTGCTGAATGCCGTTCCGTCATACAGGCTATCCTGGATCTTGGATGCACCCCCTTCCAAATCTTCAGACTTCCCAGATGATCTCAGGAGAATCCCGCCCAGTACGCAAACCAACTCTTCTAGGTCCGCCGGACCTCTCCCACAAAGTGTCTCGACGCTCTCCATAATCTCCAGCGAGTTTCCAATCGAGTATCCGATTGGGTGGTCCATGGTTGAGAGTATTGCTGAGGCAGAAATGCCCATCCCCTTGGAGACGCTGACCATTGACTTCGCTAATTTCTCCGCTGAATCCCTTTCCCGCATGAATGCGGCCCTTCCGAACTTCACATCAAGAACAAGCGAGGAGACCCCCTCAGCCGCCTTCTTGGAAACTATCGAAGACGTGATTAGGGGTAGTGATGCGATGGTTCCTGTAACGTCACGGAGGGCGTACAGCCTCTTGTCAGCAGGGACTAATCCTTCGGTCTGACCGACCATTGCAAGTCCTATATCGTCAACCTGTTCAACTATCTCGTCTGCCTCGAGTGAGGTCCTAAGTCCAGGAATCGACTCTAGCTTGTCCAAAGTCCCCCCTGTGTGCCCCAAACCTCTCCCGGAAATCATAGGTACCTTCAGTCCACAGGCGGCCAAGGCAGGGGCTAGTGGTATCGAAACCTTGTCGCCAACCCCTCCCGTCGAGTGCTTGTCGACGAGGAGTTCGGAGGAAGGCCAAGATAGAACCTCACCGGAGTCCCTCATGGATTCTGTGAGAATTACGATTTCATCAGTCGTAAGGCCATCACTGAAAACTTTCTCAAGCCACGAAATAACCTCTTCATCGGGTATTGAACCGTCAACCACGCCATCGATGAATTCATCGATGGACAACGATCACTCCTCCTCTCCGAGCTCTTCCCTTATTTGCTCCATACTCTGCCCGCTGTCTAGGCGCCATTGTATCTCGTCCCTGTTAGTTTTCTCTCTGTCGAAACCAAATCCATCTAGGACTATTATCCCGTGAGATCCGTCGTCCTTACCCTCGGTAAGGGCTCGAACATCTTCGGAATCATCGTCAAAGCTCGTCCCCTTCAGTATCGCCAGCTCCGAACCGGCATTGTCGAATCTGTAGCCAGAGTCATCAACCAAAACCTCGTCTGTACCGCTCCTCGTTCTTCTGAATGTAGTGATTCCAGCAATCAAAAGAGAGATTGCTGAAAGCGCCATTAGGCCGAATAGGAATCTGGCACCCGGCCGGGACATTGCATCCTCTCTGATCTCGAACAAGCCATCATCCTCATCCCCCTCATCTTCAGGCTCCGTTTCGGCAGTCCCATTCACGTCTATGCTAATCTGATCATCTTCTTCTAGTTCCTCGCACCCCCATTGCTCACCGTCTGGGATACCGTTCTCGTCAACATCGCTGGATGTCATCGAAAGTGCCGGCGAGCGAAGAACGCTCTGAGCGAAGGCCTCTTCCTCCCCGTCTGGTATGCAGTCATCATCCGTATCAGGGTCAAGTGGATCTCCTCCCAACTGGAACTCTCTGAGATTATCCAGGCCATCTTCGTCTAAGTCCAATGATTGCTCGCTCAAGGCAGTACCTAGGACTGCTGCCGAGTGTCTATTCAGCCCGTATTGGAGCTCCCATGAGTCAGGCATTAGGTCTCCATCAGAGTCGGTACTGGAATCGAGCCTAATCCAGTCTTCATTGAACGAAGAAAGATAAACCTCAGTTAGCTCCTCTTGGTGTATCAGGACTCCCATTTCCCTATTCCTCAGTGCAGCACTGGAGCCCCAATTCATACTCCCAACCAAAACGCTCTCGCCATCAATTATGGCGCCCTTATTGTGAAGCTTCACGATATTGTCAGACGATGCCATTAGTCTAGCTGTGGCATCCAATCCCTCGGTAGCGTTCCAATTGGTATTGAACATGTGAATTGTATCCCTTATCTCTTCGTCCCATTCAGCATAGTAGCCATTCAGAATTATTCTCAATTTCACTCCTCTGTTTGCGGCCTCATAGAGTGACCCTATGATCGGATTATCGCCGAATCCCCAGTACCAATCTAGGTCTAGGTACTGAACTGAGAGATCAATGGAATGCTGTGCTGACTCGATCATGCTGACGATTCCATCAACGCAATCGTCAGGACATGTCATGAGTTGCGCGTCGAATGGCCCTCCTATCTCAGCCGGTGTGACTACGCTGCCATTGAAGGCCGCCTCTTCCATGATCCACCCATTCGAGGGGGAGTGACTAGAAGAATGGGCCGAAATGTGGAGGTGGTTTGGATTCTCGTCCCAAGCAAGTCTGGATAGGACTAGCTCCGCCGCTTCATTTGAATTGAGAATCACCGACCACTCCCGATTGCCAACTCCATCAGGCGGGACACTAGTATCCTTCCAATTGCCAGAAGAAATCCAAACGCTCTCTGCGTCCCTGACTGCAACTTTGCTGTGGATGTATGCGTAAGGGGAACTGATTTGTGACGGATCCTCCATCCAGAGAACTGTAGCACCAGCATCATGCAATGTCTGAGCGTGCCCCCTCTGATTGTCTATTGTGCTAGATCCGTCTAATATGCCCTCCTCTAGCAATATTGTGACATCCACTCCCCTACCTATTGCATCAAGGAGCGAGTGTGAAAGATCCGGGCTCATGAATTGGTATATGTGCAAGTGAATCGACTCATCCGCCTCTCCTAACCAGTGATACAGATCATTGAACGTGTCATCCGGCCCAATCGAGGCAACCATGCTGGAGGACTCGTCGCCACTGAATTGCCCCCCATCACAAAATGTAGATGCACCGATTCTAATCCATCGCTCCTCCCAGTCCGATCCAGTATCAGTATCCGGATAATCTCCACAGCCAGAGCCTCTCATCAGTATCAACCCAGGTGATCCATCACCCGGAACTGAAATGGCAGGGCCATTCCAACCCTCAATTTCCGCTATCCCCCCTCCGTATACAATAGAGTCGACCACCGTGCCATTGGGTTCGACCAGCATTAACGAACTCCCCGAGTTTACCAACCAGGGCATATTGTTGAGGACCAAATTCCCATCCTGAGAAACTATTCCTCCATCTTGCAGTAGGTTGAACGGATTGTCCGTGAGTACCACCGAAGAACCGGGATCTATGGTCAGAGAGATAATGGTAGAATGCCATGGGCCACTCGCACGGACTCTTGTGATGTTCCACCCGTTGAGACTTACCTCCTCAGAACCCAAGTTTGTGATTTCCAACCAATCATTGCTCCTATCTGGCACTTCTCCCGGCATTATTCTGGTGAACTTGACACTGAATTCGCCGTTCCACCAGGATGGCTCAACATCTACAGGTTCTTCATCTCCCTGCTCCCCTGGGTTCTCAGAACCGGGGCTGGGCATCTGCGAATCCACCCAAGTTCCGCCCGGGGATGAAGGATCACCGACCTTTGACACTCCGTTCGAAGCTTCTCCGGTACTTACTTCGTGGACGGTGGCGTTTTCGTGGTTCTTCAGATAGACGGTTTCCCCCCCGTTGTTCAGTCTGAGAGTTCCTAATTCATTCTCCGCTATTATTGCAAACTTACCGGATTTCAGAATATATGGGGACTCTAGATCGCTGAATCCCACCCATGTTTCTGAGTTAATGGGATGGTACCATCCTCCAAAGTCGACTATTGCCCACCCCTCTAGATTTGCGTCAGAAGTCCCCGAATTGTACAATTCGACCCACTCTCCGCTTGGGAACAAACCTTGGTCCGACCCGTCAGCGTTGGGCATAATTTCGCTAATGCACACCTCGGTGCAATTGGCATCACGACTCATGATATTGCGGGCTTCAGACGATAGCGAATCTGGGGCCATGTTGCAAGCGGGGCACAAGAGGACAGAAACGAGCGTTACGAAAACAAGGCCCCTAGCGTCCCTCATGTGGGCCCCGTCATGACGACGGGGTTCAAACCCTTCGCGAGTACGTTCCACCTTGTACTACGAATTATTCGTCCTTCCTCGACATCCCGAATCCAATCAGCCCTATACCTATGACGTAGAAAGCGAGTTGTGCGTAGGAGATGATAGCAAGAGTCCCTCCGACGCTTCCACCGAAGTTCGTCCAGCCCGTCGGCCCAAGGTTATCGCTAACAGCCGCTCTGAAGTCTGCAGCTTGGTCGTCCTCTATCTCCGAGAACGTGTTGATAACGAACACCGGGTGAACATCGCCGGAATTGAAGTCCGGATTCATACTCCCCACTCCCCTCAAGTCGAGGTAGAATGTGACTTCCACATCACCGTACATTAGTGCGTTCGACAATGGTTCAACCTTCATGTCGATGTCCGCTCCCAGGTAAACAGGTAGTGCGCCTGGCATGGCATCTACGAATGTGGAAGAACCGATCAGCTTGCCCTGAATTTGGTTTGACGCAGGATCTGCGACCACTCTGTGCTCAATCATTTCGATTCCCTTGTGAGTAACAGTATCTCCAACCTCCGAATGCGCAATTGTGTAACCAATCAGATTAACATCGAACGACGAGTCTGCATCTGCAATGCCGCCCACGGTCCCACTTAGGGACGTCTCGGCGTTTCCTACATGGTCCGAAAGAAGGCCAAGGGCCGCGTCCTCTCTGTGGGGTGCCCTCCATGGCAGGTGCTCCGTCATCCCATAGGTTTGGTTCTCAGCGCATTCCAAGTCGAACCCTAGGAAGATGCCGGACTCATCGTAGTCGTAGTCGCAAAGGCCGTTGCCATCAGAGTTGATGTACCCCTGCATCAGCTGCTGTCCAACATTGTCTCCGGAGGTGCTAATCTGGTAGACAGATCGGTCGCCAGTGCTGATTCCCCCGGAGCCATAGTATGTGTCGTTGGTCTCAAGACTGACCCACGGGAAGAAGCCGAAGTAGGCATTCACGGCGTCGTTCCAGCCGTACAGCCAGTTGTTTATCGGCATCGTCACGGTAGGCTCATTGCCCGTTACGAAATTTAGCAGAACGGGCATCACGGTGTCGAAGTAGAAGTTACTAACCCAGTCCCTGAGTGCCTTTGCGGCATCCTCGGATATGCCGTACAGGTTAGCCACATACGCATCGTCCCAAACGGCCTGCTCACCATTGTCGTCAGGTAGCGCCATACCCGACAGCTCACCATACATGAAGGATGATGGGAATGAGGACTTGAGTCCAATTTCTGGGTTATTTAGTATGAAGTCCGCCTTCTCTGGGCTTAGAGCGGCCATTCCACCGAAGTCACCTCGGTTGAGCCCTATCGGGATGTATGTACCTCCCAATGGATCGTAGTCCCCGAATGAAGCAAGCCACCACTCATTGGACCCCATTGTCCCCTGTCCGCCTGCCAGTATCATCTCGAACTCAGTGGGGGTCCCTAGAATCCCGAGGCCGACCCATGGCTCTGCGTACTCAGCTATGCCAACTACCGTGAGGAGCCCAACGTTGTAGGTCTCCATCGCGCCGAAGTAGTCTCCAGACTGTAGTGGAAGGAGAAGTCCCACTACCATCCCTGGAAGCGGGATACCAGAAATCTCGAATGAACCAAGTAATCCGACATTTTGATCAAAAAGCAGAGTGTTTAGGGTATCTGGGTTGATGATGTTCACTCCGCTGACTTCCAAGAACCTCTCTCTTAGCTCAGGAGTCTCGTTGTTGATTTCAGCCCCTCCTCCATGAGCAACGAAGGTATTCCCTGCAAGGGCGAAAACCCCGAGGTCGATGGCGGCCATCTCTGCCTCGCTCGCATCTCCGTACCCATACAATGCTGCTCTTGTCTGAGTCACAGCGCCTCCATCCGGGGCGCCCATTCCAGCGACTAGCACGGGCCCAAGGTCGCAGGTTAGTGCGATGCACGTTCCCGTGGATGGGTCCACTGCATCGTACATGATGTAGTCGTCGTAGTCTGCGTATGCTGGAGTTCCATCAGTACTGCCTCCGTTGGCCATCATGTAAGCTCCCGAGAGAACGCCTGCGGGAGCCATGTCCGTCGCGTTGTCCTCATCCATCCCCATGTCATTCTGAAGATTCCAGGCGAAAGCATCAACCATTCCGGAGATGTCTTCTGCGGCCCAAATGCTTGGAGCTCTGTTAGCAAGGTCAAACTCAATCATCTGCGCAGCAAACATGCCCTTAGCGAAAATCTCCCCGTACTCAATCCCTGAGCCCATTCCGCCAATTCTCTGGGTGTTCCAAAGGATGTTGACCTGAGTGATGTCGGTGTCCCCTGGCATCGAAGGCATCCCTTCGTGCGTGCAATTCTCGCACCACTCGAAGACATCGTACTCGGAGTAGGTCATAGTCCCCGCATCGTAGTCGAAGTCTAGGATCTCTCTATTGGTGGTCACCTCATAGATGAACGGCCCCATTTTCT
>CETH01443744.1_pt1 | contig 15604 bp, 13 predicted proteins | sample 361461 | NCBI WGS metagenome assembly CETH01 (sample SAMEA2622695, study PRJEB7988) | marine metagenome | isolation source: saline water (ENVO:00002010), including
TATTGGGATCTTGAAATTGGTGTAAAAAATCCCCCCTTAGATGAAGAATTGGAATATACTATAAGAGATGCCGTTTCAATAAGAAATAGAGCAGATGTTCCCGTAGGGAGCTATTTAAGTGGGGGACTTGATAGTACAATTTTATCCTTTATTTTAAATCCCTCAAATACATGGACTGTCGGTTTTGAAAGTCTTAATGAATTTGAATGGGCTTTATTGGCAAATCAAACACTAAAATCAGATCACTTTCAGCGTTTGGTTGATAAAGATGAATTTATATCAACAGCAGAATTTATGATTAAAAAAAGGAGAGAGCCATTATCAGTCCCTAATGAAGTTCTCATATATTTAATGACACAAAAAGTAAAAGAAAAAAATACTGTTGTCTTATCTGGAGAAGGTGCAGATGAACTTTTTTGGGGCTATGATAGAATATTCTCATTTTACAATCAAAATCAATTAACAGTAGAAAATTTTGATAAATATTATTGTTATGGTTCAAATGAAGATTTTGAAATTATTGATTATGCTTTTGATAGCATGAAATCTTGTAAAACTGATATTGATAAAATTGCATATTTTTTTCAAAAACATCATTTACATGGTTTGTTGAGAAGATTAGATAATTCAACGATGTTATGCAGTGTTGAGGCTCGAGTGCCCTTTGTCGATCATCGATTGGTTGAAATGATGGCAGGAACATCTTATGAATGGAGGATGGGAGAAACTATAAAATCACCGCTCAAGAAAATATTTTCTGATTTATTACCTGAAGGTATAATAAATAGAAAAAAAGTAGGTTTTCCTGTTCCACTAAATGAAATTTATGCGCAAAATAAAGCAAAAAATTCATTTGACCATTGGTTGGAATTTAATTTAAAATTTTTTAATTAGGAGTTATTAATATGATAATTGGCTATACAACAGGAGTTTTTGATTTGTTTCATGTTGGACATTTAAATATTTTAAAAAATGCAAAAAGTATGTGTGATAAATTAATTGTTGGAATTACAACAGATGAAATGATGATGTCTTATAAGAAAAAGAATACAGTTATTCCTTTTGAAGAAAGATGTGAAATTGTTTCAGCAATAAAATTTGTTGATCTTGTGTTGCCCCAATCTAATATGAATAAAATTGAAGCTTGGGAAAAACTTAAATTTAATAAAATGTTTGTTGGTGATGATTGGTATAAAAATAAAAAATGGGAAGATTATGAAAAACAATTAAAAGAGCATAACGTTGAAATAATTTATTTTCCTTATACTAAGAAAACATCTTCAACATTAATTAATGAAATATTAAATAAGGAAAGAAGTAATTTATAAATTTTTTAATTGATACTTTTATATTTACAGAGGATAACAATATTATGAATAATAATAATAATTCAAACACTAAATTCCCTTCTTTATTTTTTGACTCTGATAGAATTACAAATTTAAGAAAAACTGCACAGAAAAAATTTCATGAAGATGACTTGGTTTCTTTCTATTTAATTCGACCCTTTTCGGTATATATATCTTCATTTGTTGTTAAAAGAACTACTCTAAGTGCAAATTCAATAACATTTATAATGATGTTGTTATCGTTTCTTTTCCCTTTTGTATTATTTTATTGTGCTAATATAAATTATTTGTTTGTTTATGGCCCTGTATTGTTTTTTATTTTATATATACTAGATGTAGTTGATGGGGAGGTTGCTAGATTAAGAAATAAAACTTCTATTTTAGGAGAATTTTATGATGCATCTTTATGGTTTACTTTGCCAGCTTATTTTGTTATATACATTTATAAAATATGTGAATTTCAAAATTTATCAACTAGCTTAATTGTTTATGCTTTTGTAACAGTATCTTGTGAATTATTTTTATTAGTTTCTAAAGAACTTTTTGGTAAAAAAAATACATTTGATTTTTTAAATCAAAAGCAAAATTTCAAATATAAAATTGTTTTATTCATTAAATTTATTTTAACTAAACAAAATATTTATATTTTATACCCTATTTTGTTTTATTTAGTTAATAATTATTTTGTTAAAGGAGATGTTGTATTTTTAGGATTTTGGATTGGTTTGTTATCTTTATATAATATTTACAATATTATAAAATTTAATAAAATTGTAATAGCAATTAACGATTAGAATAGATGAATATAGTTTTTAAAAATGCTATTGCTCAATTATTTACCTATGGAATTAGAGCAATATCAGATTTTGTTATAGTCGTTCTGATTGGTCGTTTAGCAGGAGTTAGTAATTTAGGTATATATTCATTTGCTATTACTTTTAGTTTAGCTGCTCGTTTTATGCTGGATTTAGGTTTTGGGATGTATCTTGTTAGAGAAATAGCTAAGAATAAAAATAATGTTAATAAATATATTGGCAACACTATTTTTGTGTTGCTATTTGTAAGTCCTGTATTGATTTTATTGATATATGCTTTTTTATACACTACTATTCTAGATTCAATAAAAATTAATGCTGTGATTTTATGTGTATTGGGTATGATTTTTATGGCTATTTCTTCTACTCTACAAACAGCATTCCATGCTTTCCAAAAAATGCAATATCAAACATTAGTTATTTTCATTCAAGAATTTTCTTTCTTATTGGGATCATTTGTTGTTCTGTTTTTTAAATTTGATTTTATTATAATCTTCTTTATCTATTTATTTTCAAGATTACTGTCAATGATTTGTGCTTTTATAGTATATAATTATAAAATTGTAGTATTCAATTTTAATTTTGATAATAAATTTATTCCAGTTTTATTAAAGGAGGTTTCTCCATTTGTAATTCAATTAATATTTACTACTATTTATGCAAGATCAGCGATTATATTTATATCTTATTTGTTAGATGATTTATCTGTTGGATTATTTGAAGTTGGTATGGCCTTTACATTAAAAGGAATTATTATTTCTCAAATTATTAGTAAATCGTTGTTTCCAAAATTATCTCAATTACATAAAGAATCTAATTTAATTGAATTTGATAATTTGTGTAAGAAATTATTGAATATAACAAATGTTATCTCAATTCCTATATGTGTAATTTTGTTTATTTATTCTTCTGAAATTATTGGTCTTTTTTTTAGTGATTCAGAATTTAGTAAAAGTATTATTTTGATTAAAATTATGAGTATCGCATTATTTTTTAAATTATTTGCTTTGCCAATTGCAGATATATTAACAACATCGAATAAACAAGAATTGCGTACTATTATAGTATCAATGGGAGCATTTGTTAATTTATGTTCATTGTATTTTTTAATACCTTATATGGGTATAAAAGGAGCAGCCTTCAGTATGCTAATTACTGAATTTTTCATGTTTGTTCTTATGATACTATTTTCTTCTAAAATAATTAGATTCTATTCTATTAAATCATTGCTGATTGGTTTTGTTAATATTTTCATACCTATATTATTTTTAGTTTTAATAAATGTTAGAAGCTTGTTTGCTTTGTTAGGTTTTTTATTATTCTATTTTGCTATGTTATTAGCTACTAAGACAATTGAGAAGGATTTTTTAAAAAAAATGATAACTGATACAAAATATATTTGATATGAATTTAGATAGAATTTTATTCAATTTATATATACTCTTTTTCCCTTTTTATTTTTTTTCTGCAGGTAATCCTCAGATTTCTGATATATTTGGATTTTTATTAATAATTAGTAATATTCACATACTATTAAATCAGATTAATAAAGAAATATATCTTAAGCTTGGATTATTTTTTGTGTTTTATGCCTTAATTGTTAATATAGTATGGTCAATAATACTAACTGCAGATTTTAAAATTTTACTTACTCCAATATACTATATTTATTGTTTTATGTTTGTGTTATTTTTGCATTCAAAAAAGAATGATTTATCTTTTTGGAAGAGTATGTATACATTCTTAAATATATCTGTATTAATTCAATTAATATGTTATTTTTTATTTCCATCAATAACAAGTAGTATCAGAGCGACATTATTTTTTAATAATCCCAACCAATTATCATTATGGGCTATTTGTATGTGTATTATTATTTATGTTTTATCAAATATTTTACAAGTATCATTTAATAGAAAAGTTTTTTTATTGCTATGTTGTTCATTTTTAGTTGTAATATCAAATTCTATAGCAGGTATGATTACCATTTTATTATTTTGGGGTTTCTTTCTTTTAAACCATAGGTTTGATTCTTCTAAATATGCAATAATATTGTCACTATTTTTTATCTTTTATTATCAGTTTTCTAATTTCAGTATTGAGGAATTATATATATATGATAATGTTTACACTAGATTTGAATCAGACCCAGTTGATGATAATACTTTAAAAGGCAGAGGTTTAGATAGAATTTGGAATGATTATCAATATCTTGTTTTTGGTGCAGGTGAAGGACAAACTGATAGATTTACATCAGATTATTCAGGTGAAATTCATTCAACAATTCCTAACATTTTATTTGGATATGGTATCATCGGTTTTTTTATATATTTATATGGTATATATTTTATAGTTGGTTCAACAAGAAACAAGGAAATAATAAGTCTATTAGTTATATTATTTATATTCTCATCTGCTCACATGACTCTCAGAATTCCATTTTTTTGGATGTCTTTATATATCATATTTTTATTTAACAAATTGAAAATTAAAGAATATGTGTGGAATTAATGGATATATAACTCATAATAAACAATATGATGTTAATCAAGCAATCAGTACTATGAATGATTTTATTATTCATAGAGGCCCAGATGATTGTGGTGTTTTTATTGATAAAAATAATAATTATAATCTTGCTTTAGGAATGAGAAGATTATCTATCATTGATATTGATAATGGTAAACAGCCTATGTATTCTAAAGATAAAAAAGTTATAATTGTATTTAATGGAGAAATTTACAACTATCAAATTCTAAGAAAAAATCTTATAAATGAAGGTGTAGTTTTTAATACTAATAGTGATACTGAAGTAATTTTAGAAATGTATTTAAGGTATGGTGTCAGTTCTTTTTCTCAATTAGATGGTATGTTTAGTTTCTCAATATATGATAAAAACTTAAAAAAATTATATATAGCTAGAGATTATTTTGGCGAAAAACCATTATATTATTATAATAATGATAATAATTTTTTTTGGGCTTCTGAACTTAAATCTATTATTAATGTCATTGATGATAAGCCCAAAATATCAAATGATGGATTATCGATATATTTCCAATTAACTTATATCCCCGCTCCATTTACTATTTATGAAGATGTATACAAGCTAGAACCCAATTATTATATTGAATATGATTGTTCTACATCTATTTTATCAAAATATAAAATTAAAGAGATGAAAAATAAAGTGACTTTAAATAATCGTGTATCTTTTCAAGAAGCAAAAAAAACAGTTCGTAATCTTATCATGGAAAGTGTTAAGTCTAGATCTGTATCAGATGTTCCGATAGGCACATTTTTATCTGGTGGAGTTGATTCATCAATAATATCTTATTGTCTAGCTAATTATTCAAGTGAACCCATAAATACCTTTTCAATAGGATTTGATAAAAAATCTTTTGATGAAACAGACAAATCAAGAATTGTTTCAAAATTAATTAAAAGTAATCATCATGAGTTTATTGTTAAAGAGAATCAAATTAAAGAAAATATTGATATGATTATTCTGAATTTTGATGAACCTTTTGCTGATTCTTCTGCAATACCTACTTTTTTAGTTTCAAAATTAACTAAAGGACACGTTAAAGTAGTATTAACCGGAGATGGAGGAGATGAAGTATTTGGTGGATATAATAAATATTATATTGGTAAAATTAATAATTTTTATACGAAAATTATTCCTAATAGTTTACATTCTTTTATTAAACCTATATTTAATAATTTGTTCAAATTAAAACATGATGATAGAGGTCTTTTATATAAAATTAAGAGATTATTAAATGCAGTAGATTATAATAAAGATTTTTATTATAAAATTATATCTCTTGGTTTTCATAATTCTGAAATAAATAAAATATTTAATAAGGAATATTTTAATAATAATGTTTTATCATATTATAAAAAAGATTATGTTTCATCTAATAAGCTATATCATTTTAGGAATATAGATAAAAACATTTCTTTAGAAGGAGATATGCTTGTAAAAGTAGATAGAACAAGTATGTTGAATTCGATTGAATGTAGATCTCCATTTTTAAATAAAAAAATCTGGGATTTTGTCAATAGTTTGCCTGATAATTTTTTAATATCTAATTGGAATAAAAAGTATTTATTAAAAAAAGCATTTGAAGATTATTTTCCGAAAGATTTTTTAAATAAATCTAAACAAGGTTTTGGAGTTCCTGTAGGAGATTGGATGAGAGGTCCTCTTAAAGAAGATTTATTATCTTATATTGATCAAAATTTTTTAGAAAAGCAAAAAATTTTCAATTATAAGAATATAAGAGAAATTGTTTTGAATCATATAAATGAAATAGATGATAATACTTTTAGAGTTTGGACTTTTTATTGTTTCCAAAAATGGTATAAAGAAATTTATTTAAAATAAAATGAAAGATAAAAAAATTATAAGAATTACAACAGTCCCTGAATCTTTTAATACTTTATTAAAAGGACAGCTTAATTATATGAATAATTTTTTTAATGTAATTGGTGTCACTAGTCCGGGTGATGTTTTTAATATGGTAGAAAAAAATGAAGGTGTGAAATTGGTTCCGATTAAAATGACAAGAATCATTTCTCCATTATCTGATTTATTTGCTTTAATAAAGCTTTATTTCCTTATGATAAAAGAAAAACCTCAAATTGTTCATACACATACCCCTAAAGCAGGTATATTAGGGATGATGGCGGCTTTTCTTGCAAGAGTTCCATATAGAATGCACACAGTTGCGGGTATGCCTCTTTTGGAATATAAGGGTATTAAACGTTTTATTCTTGAATGTGTCGAAAAAATGACATATTTATGTTCAACAAAGGTATATCCAAATTCTTTTGTTATGAAAGATATTATAATTAATTCTAACTTTTGTGATAAAGATAAATTAAATGTTATTTATAATGGAAGTTCTAATGGTATTGATTTAGATTATTTTTCTGTTAATAATATTTCTAAATTAGTGAAAAATGATTTAAAGAATAATTTGAATATTTCTGATGATGATTTTATTTTTTGTTATATAGGACGAGTTGTTGGTGATAAAGGAATCAATGAATTAGTTGAAGCCTTTAAAAATATTAATATTAATTTTGATAATATAAAATTAATTATTGTTGGTAATAGAGAAAATGATTTAGATCCATTGATGAAAAATACTAATAATGAAATACGTTCAAATCCTAACATTGTAGAGATTGGATATAAGCAAGATGTACGTCCCTATTTATCTATATCTAATTTATTTGTGTTTCCTAGTTATAGAGAAGGTTTTCCAAATGTCGTTTTGCAGGCATGTGCAATGGGGGTTAATGCCTTGGTTTCAGATATAAATGGTTGTAATGAAATTGTAGTTAATGGTGTTAATGGAAGTTTAGTCCCAGCTAAAAATGTGAAAGCATTACAAGAAAAAATGAAGTATTTTTTATTAAACAATCAAGATAATAGTGACTTGTTAACTAAATCTAGAGAATTAATAAAATCTAAATATAGTAGAAAGGTCTATTGGGAATATCTCAAAAAAGAATATATGTCTTTTTTAGATTTAGATAATGTAAATTAGTATTAACTTTTAATTGAAGGTTAGTTAAATAATGTATGTAGTATATCCATTTTTTAAAAGAATTCTTGATTTTTTCTTATCCGTAGTTGGTTTATTTATATTGTCTCCATTATTATTAGTAGTTTCTATTTTATTATTTATTACAGGCCATGGCAACCCATTATTTTTCCAAAAGAGATCAGGTCTTAATGGTAAAACATTTAAAGTTGTTAAATTTAAAACTATGGTTGATAAAAAAGATAATGATGGGAATCTTCTTGAAGATGAATATAGATTAACAAAATTAGGTAAATTTCTCAGATCTACTTCTATAGATGAAATTCCTCAGCTTATTAATGTAATTATAAATGATATGAGTTTGATAGGTCCACGTCCTTTATTGGTAGAATATATTTCATTGTATAATGATGTTCAAAGAAAAAGATTAAATGTCAAACCAGGAATAACTGGTTGGGCTCAAATTAATGGTAGAAATACAATTTCTTGGAAACAAAAATTTGAATTAGATATTTGGTATGTCGATAATATATCATTTTTTATAGATTTTAAGATATTTATATTAACAATAATTAAAGTTCTTAAATCAGAAGGAATTAATTTTAATAGTAAGTTTACTTCTGAAAGATTTAATGGTAATAATTAATAAGGCTTTTTTATTATGAAATATATTTTTGCAGGAGATAGGGAAATTAGTGTTAGAGTACTTGACTTTATGATTAAAAAAGGTCATAGTCCCCTAGCGCTAATTGTTAATAATCCTGGTGGATCTCATTCAGGAGAATTAATGGATGTTTCTAAATTATCTGATGATAATATATTTGACCAAAGTTTCTTTTTAGATGAAGAAAAAATAAGTTCTTTTTTAGATTTAGAAATTCATTATATCATTTGTATTCACTATCCTTTTATTATACCTCAATTAATTTTAGATTTACCTAAGATAGGAGTTCTAAATTTGCATCCAGCTTATTTACCCTATAATAAGGGATGGCATACTCCTACTTGGACTATATTAGACAATACAGTTTGTGGAGCGACTCTTCATTTTATGTCAGAGGAATTAGATAAAGGTGATATTGTACATCAAAAAAAAATAGAAATTTTACATTCTGATACAGCTAATACATTATATAAAAGAATATTAGAATTAGAATTTGAAGTTTTTACTGAATCTTTTAATAGTATTGTATCATTGAATCCAGATAGAATTAAACAGGGTAATAATGGTAGTCTTCATAAGAAAAATGATTTATTTGAAATAAATGAATTAAATATTAGAGAAAATACAAATGTTGGATATTTTTTAAATAAATTAAGAGCATTGACAACAAATGAAATAAAAGAGGCTGCTTATTTTAAAAAAGATGGTTCAAAATATGCTGTGCAAATAAAAATCAAAAAAATAAATGATGAATAAAAGAATTTACTTATCTCCTCCATTCATGGGAGATAATGAAAAAAAATATTTAAATAATGCCTTTGATTCTAATTGGATTGCTCCATTAGGACCACATGTTGATGCTTTTGAAGAAGAAATTTCACGTTATTTAGATATAGCTTATGGGTCTGCTTTGTCATCTGGAACAGCTGCATTACATTTAGCTCTAAAATTGTTAGGTATAAAAGAAGGAGATGCAGTTTTATGTCCTAGTTTAACTTTTGCTGCTAGTTCTAATGTGATTTTATATGAAAAAGCTATTCCTGTTTTTTTAGATGTGGATATTAATACATGGACTATTGATTTGGAAGTTTTAGAACTAGCAATTAAAAAATATAGACCTAAAGCTTTGATTGCTGTAGATTTATATGGGCAAAGTTGTCAATATGTAGATATTATTGATATTTGTAATAGGAATAATGTTTTTTTAATTGAAGATGCTGCAGAAGCATTAGGATCTGAATATAATAATAGAAAATGTGGGACATTTGGTTCTCTGGGAATATTATCATTTAATGGGAATAAAATAATAACTACTTCTGGAGGAGGAATGTTAATCTCTGATAATGAAGACTTTATCAACAAAGCAAAGTTTTTATCTACTCAAGCAAGGGAGCCTGTGTTGCATTATGAACATAATGAGCTTGGTTATAATTATAGAATGAGTAATTTATTAGCTGCTATTGGTAGAGGGCAATTAGAAGTTTTAGATGAGAGAGTAAAACAAAAAAGAAATATTTTCAATCATTATCGTAATCAATTATCTCATATTGCAGGTATCGATTTTATGGAAGAAGCAAAAAATGTCAAATCAAATCGCTGGTTGACAACTCTAATTATAAATGATGACATTCTAAATACAAATTGTATGAAGATTATAAATGAATTGGATAAACACAACATTGAATCTAGACCAGTTTGGAAACCTATGCATTTGCAGAAAATTTATAAAGATTGTGAGTATGTAAGTATTAACAGTGATGTATCAAAGAAATTATTTAAAAAGGGATTGTGTCTTCCATCTGGTGGCTGTCTATCAATTGAAGAACAAGATAAAATCATAGAAATTATATTAAGTACAATAAAATAAATGCTATCTAGATATTTGAAAAGTGTATCTGAATTATCAAGAATGCAAAAACAATTAATTTTGATTTTTGTTGATATTCTTAATTTATATTTTTCATTATATATTGCTGCTATATTTCGTTATGATACTTTTTTCCCTTTAGATAATATCCTTCAATATAATTTTTCTTTTATTATTTTTGCTGTTCCAATAATTATAATACCAATATTTGTAACTAATGGTTTATATAGAGCAGTTCTAAGGCATATTGGAATTAAAACAATGTTTGCAATTGTTTATTCTATAACACTGGCAACAATTATCTCATCTATTTTAGTAGTGATAATTTATGGAAAATTTATTGTATTTGGTTTTTTAGGGATTAATTGGTTTATATCTATACTCAGCACTTTTGCAATTCGATTTATTGCTCATTGGTTTTTATATTCACTAAGTAAAAACAGTAATCTTATTCCTGTGGCTATTTTTGGTTCAGGTGATGCAGGAGTTATGCTTGCAGAAAGCATACAAGAAAGTCAGAAATATGTATTAAAAGCAATGATTGATGATGACTCTAAAAAAGTTAATACAGTTGTTAAATCTGTTAAAATATATTCGACTTCTGATATATCTGCCTTGATTAAAAAAGCTGGTGTTAAAATTATTCTTCTTGCAATACCTTCTATTGGGAAAAGCCATCGAAAGAAAATATTAAATCAATTATCTAAATTTCCAGTAAAAGTGATGGAGCTCCCAAGTGTTGAGAATATTATTGATGGAAAAGTTACAGTTAATGATATTAAAAAAGTTGATGTTGAGGATATTTTAGGTAGGCCATCGATTAAACCTATTGATGAATTATTATCTAAAAATATTACAAATAAGAATATTTTTATTTCTGGTGCTGGTGGTTCTATAGGATCTGAATTATGTAGGCAAATTTTATCATTAAATCCTAAAAAAATTGTTTTATATGAGATTTCAGAATTTAATTTATATTCAATTCATAAAGAATTAATTGGTATTAATAAGAATATTGAAATTATTCCAATATTAGGCTCTGTTAATCATAACTCTAAAATAGATGTGACATTAAAAGAAAATAATATACATACAGTTTATCATGCTGCTGCTTATAAACATGTTCCAATGGTTGAGATAAATCCTTGTTCGGGAGTTTATAATAATATTTTAGGAACGTATAATATGGTTAAGCAGTCTATTAACAATAATGTAGAGACATTTATATTAATTAGTACAGATAAAGCAGTTAGACCTACAAATATTATGGGGGCATCAAAGAGATTTTCTGAATTAATTTTACAAGCATTTAATGACCAATCAAATACTGTATTAAGCATGGTTCGATTTGGAAATGTGCTTGACTCTGCTGGTTCTGTTTTACCTTTATTCAGAAAACAAATTAATGAAGGAGGCCCTTTGACAGTAACTCATCAAGATATAATTAGATATTTTATGTCAATTCCGGAAGCTGTACAACTTGTTATACAAGCAGGAGCAATGGCTGATGGTGGGGAAGTTTTTATTCTTGACATGGGAGAGCCAGTGAATATTTTAGATATGGCAAAAAAGATGATTTATTTAAGTGGTTTTGTTCCTAAAGATGATAGTAACCCCGATGGAGATATTCCTATAGAAATTACAGGTTTAAGGCCTGGTGAAAAGTTGTATGAAGAATTGCTTATAGGTGAAGACTCTATAGTAACATATCATCCTAGAATTATGAAAGCAAATGAAAGTAAAATTTCTAATCAATTGGTTCTTGAAGGACTGGAAGAATTTAAAAATGCTTGTAAAGAGCAAGATGCTTCAAAAGTTAAGGAATTATTAATTAGATATGTTGATGAATTTAATTGTTGATTTTAGTTTTTTTGTTAAATTTAAAATCCCATTCAAATATAATATTATTTGTATTTGAGCCCATCCAGTTATGAGTTATAATGATGTTTGGTATGTATTTATTTAAATTCATAAAACTATATTTGAAATAAAGTTCAATTGGAATTTTATCATTAAATTTAAAATATGGAATTTTATTATTTGAAGAATTCCATTCTGTGTTTAAGTCCTGGCTCCCTCTTTCCCCAAAATAAATGATAGTTTGGATCATTGATTTATTTATTGAATACTCCATATCCAATTCAATAGCATGTGAATGTGGATATCTTAGACCAATAGGATGATTATTGATTTGATAATTTGTGAATACTCCATTGTTTAAATATAGCCATGGGCTTGCATAATGATAATTTAATTTTATATTTATATTATTCTTATTATAATTTACTCCAAACTCCATTCCAAATATATCTTGATATTGTTCTCTATCTTCTTTGTCTATTTGGAAATCATCAATAATTATTGAAGTATAGAAAACAATATTTGGATTAATGGTATATCCAAGATTTAATCCAATAAAATAATTATCATTATTTATAGATGTAGAATCACCATCTTCTCGACTTGTGTTATGTACTTGTTCTGCTAGGAAAAGTCCAAGTGGAGTTAAATAATACCACTCAATGTTTCTGTTTTCTCCTGTTGAAATTATTGATTCAGTTAGTGTTAATGATAATTTAGGATTGATTTTTATAGATAGTTCTTTATAATAATACCATCGATTAATATACATATTATTTGAAACATCATTTGGGTCTTCTAATATTGAGTTGTTTAGTTTTATAATTAAGTAGTCGTAATTGATGCTTTTATTTTTAAAATTTATTTTCAAGTGGTCCATTGATGGAGAATAATTAGAGAAAAAAAGTTTATTTGTAGATTCTATATAATTACGACCAAAATATAATTCAAAGGGTTTGTATTTTATTTTCAAATAACTTATTTCAGTTACAATAGTGCTATTGTATCTTGAATAGTTGTTATTAATATAGTTTAAGTGTGGAAAATCTAAGTGATATATTCTATTGGTATGGTTGATTAGTATATTATCATTAATATTGTATTTAATATTAAAAGGAATAGAAAAAATAGATTGATTACCAATTTGAGGATTAATTTTCATGGTAATCGATGATAGTAAAATATTAAATAGAATAATACTAAATATTTTTAATTTTATTGTTTTCATAATTATGATAATAATTTTAATTAAATTACTACGTAAAATAAAAACAGTTTTAATAAAAAAATAATTATAAATGAATATAACAATAATTGGTTCTGGATATGTTGGTTTGGTTACTGGTGCATGTTTTTCTCAAATGGGAAATCATGTTATTTGCGTAGATAATGATATCGATAAAATTAATAAATTGAATAATGGAGAATCTATTATATATGAGGAAAATTTAGATAAGAAAATTTCTGATTCAATTAAGAGTCAGTGTATTAATTTCACATCAGACATAGAACATGCTGTAAAATCATCTGATATTATATTTATTGCAGTAGGAACTCCTATTAAAAATGATGGTAGTTGTAATTTAGATAATGTTTATAAAGTGGCAGATGATATAGGGAGATATATTAATCAAGATAAAATAATTGTTGTTAAGTCTACCGTTCCAGTAGGTACAACGTTTGAAATTGAAAAAAAAATTATTGATGGAATAAAAAAACGTAATAAAAATTTATCGTTTTCTATTGCTCATAATCCAGAGTTTTTAAAACAAGGTAAAGCTGTAAATGATTTCATGTCTCCAGATAGAATAGTTGTTGGATTGGAAGAGAATCATTTGAAATCTGTTTTTAAGGATCTGTACAAACCTTTTTCTATTAATCATGAAAAGCTTATTTTTATGGATATATTAAGTTCTGAGCTTACAAAATATGCAGCGAATGCAATGTTATCTACAAAGATATCATTTATTAATGAAATGTCTATTATTGCAGATATTTATGGTGCAGATATTAATAAGATTAGAATTGGGGTGGGAAGCGATAGTAGAATAGGTTATAATTACATATATCCAAGTATTGGATATGGAGGAAGCTGTCTGTCAAAAGATATTGATTCGCTTATTAACTCAGCAAATCAAAAAGGTTATAATCCTGAAATTTTAAATGCAGTACAAAATGTTAATTTAGCGCAAAGAAAATATTTTTTAGATAAGATCGTACGAAAATTTAAAGGAGATTTAAAACATAGGCAGTTCGCCATTTGGGGTTTATCTTATAAGCCTGGAACTGATGACATGAGAGATGCTGCAAGTGTTTATATTGTTAACAAATTAATTAAACTCGGTGCAATTGTTAATGTGTATGATCCTAAGTCAATTGATAATGCCAAATATATATATTTTAAAGATTTGAATAATGTTATTTATTCTAGAGATAAATATAAAGCATTAGAAAATTCAGATGCATTAATACTTTTGACAGAATGGCCTGAGTTTAGAAGCCCAGATTTTGAAATTGTGAAATCCAAATTAAAATCTTCAATTATATTTGATGGGAAAAATCAATATGATGAAGAAAAAATTAAAAATTCAGGTTTTGAATATTATAAAATATGAATTCTATTTTAGAATTTTATTTTTTTCCCAAATTGTAAATTTATTCCCATTAACTCAGTAGATGTTTTATCTGAATTATTAGAAGATAGGGGGCCTAATAGTGTTTCTTGTAGGCTCATGTTTAGTATTAAGTCAAAATCTTTTTCTTTTATGATTTGGTATCCGATATCAAATTTCATGCTTAGAGCTGTTTGTCGGTTTGTGTTGCCAGTGTTTGTTGTTGTTCGCCCATCAGTAATACCTAAACCTAAATTTAAAAGAACAGGACCTAATTCTGTTTTGACATGCGTCATAAAATCAAGCATTGAAAAACTTACTGCACTGGGACCTGCATTTACATTATTGTTGTTAAATCTAGTATGTTTTGTACTTACACTAAGCTTCCAATCTTTTTTAAATAGTGAAAAAGATTGAGGTAAATCTAGAACAAACCCAAATGAATAAGATGGATCGTAACTTGATCTTAAATTTTCTCCTAATGGAGACATATGTCCAAAAGTTGTGTAAAATTTATATCCTGTATCGTTTAATTTTTTTGTTTTTTTAATTTCTTTTTTTATATCCATTCCATCTAGTGGTGTAATATGGTTCGAAGAATTATTTATTTTATAACTGACACCATTATTGATAATAGTTTTATTCTTCTTAGTTTCTTTTTTTGCATTACATAAAATTAATGTTGGTATTATAAAAAGAATTATTAAAAATTTATTATTCATTATTAATTAGTCCTTAAATTTATTATTGTAATTTTAATTTCAATTTTAATAATTACATTATAATATAAATATATATGAATATTTAATTCAAACACTTTATTTAAAGTATTACTTTAAGTATTTTAATTTTATAATGGAGGATGAATAGTTTGAAGCT
>CETH01010519.1_pt1 | contig 15603 bp, 17 predicted proteins | sample 361461 | NCBI WGS metagenome assembly CETH01 (sample SAMEA2622695, study PRJEB7988) | marine metagenome | isolation source: saline water (ENVO:00002010), including
AATTATTTTTTTCTCTTTAATAATATTATTTTTTACAAAAACTCAAAATGTTTTCAGTACTACAGACACTTTTACTGTTGATAATATTGAAGCAATTGGAACAATAAACGATCAAAACTATAAAAACAGACAATTAGATACAGCATTTAGAAAGGGTTTTGAGAAACTAATCTCAAGTATAGTTAAAAAGGAAGATCAAAAAGAATTATTTAGTACAGACTTAAAAACAGTCAAGCTTTTGCTTTCAAATTATAGAATTATTGAAGAAAACACACTTGGCAACAAGCATAAACTAATTGTAGACATCACCTTCGATAGAAATTTAGTAAGTCAATTTTTATTTAAAAAAAATATATCTTATGCTGAGGTAAAAAAATTAGAGATACTTGTTTATCCTATTTTAATCTCAGATTCAGAATTAATTATGCTTTCAAAAAATAAATTTTTTGAAGAATGGAACGAGAATAAAGATTTTGAAAATATAACCTTTGTTTTGCCGCTAGAAAACGTTGATGATATTGATTTCATAAAAAAAAATATTTCTGAACTTGAAGAGATCAACCTTAATAGAATTGTTGATAATTATGAAATTAGAAATAGCGCTATTTTAATTTTTAGATATGATAATCAAAAACTTAATGCTTTTATGAAAACTAACCTTGAAGGGGTCAAAAAAGCTAAAAAAATTAATTTTCAATCAGAAGAATTAAAGAACAAAGAATCGCGAAATAGCATAATAAGAAGTGCCAAACATTATATCAATGAACAATGGAAAGAAGAAAACTTGATTGATATTTCAGTGCCCTCATATCTCGTGTTTAAGACCAAAATTGACAATCCAAACTCACTAGAAAAAATAATTAATGTAATAAAAAAAATTAGCTTAATTGATAATTATATTGTTCAAGAATTAGACAGTAATTCTGCTAAAATAAAAATCAAATTTTTTGGAAAAATTCAGAATTTACAAAATAGTTTTTTTAGGAATGACATCGAATTTAAAATTACAAATGATGAATGGAATTTAAATTTAAAGGGTTAAAATGTCTGAACAATTAATATTTAATTTTCCTTTTAAAAAAAGCTATTCTAGCCAAGACTTTTATGTTGCAAGCAATAATTTTAATGCCTTTAAATTAATCGAAAGTTGGCCAAAATGGACAAGCAGATTTGTGAATATTTTTGGGCCTAAGGGTTGTGGAAAAACTCATTTAGTGAATATTCTTAAGAGTAAAATTCAATGTGTTATGATTTCTTCTAAAAAAGTTGATGAGAAGATTTTAAATAAGTTTAAAACCAAAGAATGTTTAATTATAGATGATTTTACAAATAATATAGAAGAAAAGCTGCTTTACTCTATAATTAATGCAGCGTTTCAAGATAACAAATACTTAATAATTAGCTCGTCTATTTCTTTAAAAAAGTTTAAAATTAAATTAAAAGATTTAAGCTCTAGATTTACTAGTTTTATTGATATTGGAATTGATTTGCCAACAGATGATTTGCTAAGGGTAATTTTGACAAAAAGTTTTTCAGATAAGCAAATTCAGATTAGTAAAAAGAATATTGAGTATATATTGAAAAATATTGATAGATCTTATGAAAAAGTTAATTTATTTGCCAACTTACTTGATAAGTTGTCGCTTGCTAAAGCAAAGCCAATTAATTTAAATTTAATTAAGAAAACTTTAGGAGAATTGAACTAATAAAAATATGACAAAGTTTAGAACACATAATTGTTCAGAACTAACCGAAAAAGATGTTGGAAAAGATATAAAACTCTCTGGTTGGTTACATAGAAAAAGAGATCATGGAAACTTACTTTTTATAGATCTCAGGGATCATTTTGGTATCACACAGTGTGTTATTGAAAACAAAGACAAAAATTTTAAAATATTAGAAAAATTGAAACCGGAGTCCGTAATTTTGATTCAAGGAAACGTTACAAAACGATCTATAGATACTCAAAACAAAGAATTAAAAACTGGCATGATAGAAATTAAAATTAAAGAATTTGAAATTTTGTCTTCAGCTAAAGAATTACCAATGCCTGTATTTGGCGAACAAGATTACCCAGAAGATATAAGACTCAAATATAGATTCATTGATTTAAGAAGAAATGAAATGCATGAGAATATAAAGCTCCGATCTGAAATATTATCTTTTTTAAGAACAGAGATGGTAAAAAATAATTTTTTGGAATTTCAAACACCAATTCTAACCGCATCCAGTCCAGAAGGGGCAAGAGATTTTTTGGTTCCTAGCCGCGTTCATCCTGGCAAATTTTACGCCTTACCTCAGGCTCCACAGCAATTTAAACAAATGATTATGATTTCAGGTTTCGACAGATATTTCCAAATTGCCCCGTGTTTTAGAGACGAAGACGGTAGAGCAGACCGTAGTCCTGGAGAACATTACCAATTAGATATGGAGATGTCTTTTGTAGAACAAGAAGATATATTTAAAGTAGTTGAGCCAATTTTTTATAATTTGTTTTCTAAATTTGGAAAAGGAAAAGAAATAAATAAAAATCCATTCCCAAAAATTACATACAAAGAGTCCCTAGAAAAATATGGTACTGATAAACCGGATTTGAGGAATCCTATACAAATATTTGATTTAACAAAACTATTTAAATCTGATGAGACAAAGCTTAAAATTTTTAAGCAAATTATTGAAAAGAATGGAATTGTTAAAGCTATTCCCGTTAAAAATACATCTTCAAAACCAAGAAGTTTCTTTGACAATCTGAATAATTGGGCTATTTCTGAAGGAGCGAGCGGCTTGGCCTATATAACTTTTGAAAAAAGTAAAGACAAGATAGTTGGAAAGGGACCAATTTCTAAGTTCTTTTCAGAAAAAGGAATTTTAGAACTTTTAAATACTTGCAATATAACTGAGAAAGATTCTGTTTTTTTTGTATGCAATAAAATTTCAGAGGCTATAAAGTTTTCAGGCATTGTAAGACAAAAAATTGCAGAAGAATTAAATCTTATTGATAAAACAAAATTCTCATTCTGCTGGATTGTTGATTACCCAATGTATAGTTATGATGAAAAAGAAAAAAAAATTGATTTTAGTCACAATCCCTTTTCGATGCCTCAAATTGATATAGAAGATTTTGATAAAACAGACCCCTTAAAAATTCTAGCATACCAGTATGACTTAGTATGTAATGGATATGAGTTGTCATCCGGAGCTATTAGGAATCACAAGCCAGATTATTTATTTAAGGTTTTTAGTAAAGTTGGTTATTCAAAAAGCATGGTAGAACAAAACTTTTCTGGAATGATCAAAGCACTTTCCTACGGGGCACCACCACATGGAGGCATGGCACCTGGTATAGACAGAATTGTTATGCTTTTGGCCGATCAAAAAAATATTAGAGAGGTTACTCTTTTCCCTCTAACACAAAATGCACAAGATCTTTTGATGGACGCACCATCAGATGTTAGTGAAAAACAATTGAAAGAGCTAAATATAAAAACTACAAAAAAAAAGAATTAAGTTTTGCTTTTAAGATTAATCCTTACATCGGATAGATCGACCAATTTTTCTTCGTAATTACTTCTTACAAATCCTTTGCTAGTAATATTTTTTACTATTTTTAAAAATTGATCATCCTTACCGTCTTCTCTTTCAACAGGTTTATTGTTAATACTTGGAGTATGAGCTAATTGTTCTTTTCCTAAGTAGGAAACCGCAAGTTCTCTAAAAATGTAATCTAAGATTGATGTTGCGCTTAGAATTCTATCATTTCCATAGACTTTGCCGGATGGTTCAAATTTTGTGTCTAAAAATGCATCAACAAATTCTTCCAGTGGAACTCCGTATTGTAGTCCTAAAGAAATAGCTATCGCAAAATTGTTCATTAAAGCCTTAACTAATTCACCCTCTTTGTTTGTATCTATAAATATTTCCCCAATTTTTCCGTCATCATACTCTCCGGTATGTAGATAAATTTTATGATCCCCAACAGTGGCTTTCTGAATATATCCCTTTCTCCTGTCCGGCATCTGAAATCTTTTGCCTATAGTTTTTGTTTTATTTGATTTATTAATTTCTAAATTTTCCTTTAAGCTTTCACTAATAGTATCTACTTTTTTAAAATCTGTTTTATGATCAATTCTAGTTTTGTCCTGGAGATCAATTTTTTTGGAATTTTTACTATTACCTGCTTTTTTAGTTTTTCTGTTATTAACAGTAACGTCTATTATTTCAACTTTTCCATCCTTTCTGTTGTCAATATTAGATAGAACTTTTTCGTTTAATTCATCAAGTTCATGTAATATTTTAAAGGTACACGTGTAATAGGTTTCTACTAAAAATTTTGACATAATTTTTCCTTAATGTTTATTGAAAGTGCTAACATTTAAGATATATACGATATTTTACTTGTGTCTATGTTATTGTGATGCAATTATAACTTGTGTGGATTTATAAATTATAAAAAATGATAAGACAAATTTTTACTTGGTGGAATTCTCAAACTGTAGGAACTTTTTTATATACAATTTTTTTTGGAAAATTGGTCGGTAGAGATGAGTTTGGCAACAAATATTATCAAAATAAAAAGGGAAAAAGGTGGGTTATTTATAATGGGGAAATAAATGCATCAAAAATAACCTCTGATTGGTTTTCTTGGATCCATTACACCGTAAACACTATACCTACTGAGAAAAAAATTGAAAAATATTCCTGGCAAAAACCACACAAAGATAACAAAACTGGTTCAATAGAATCATACAAACCCAATAAGATCAGTAAAAAAGGCAAGGATTTTAAAAAATATGAGTCTTGGAAACCTTAATATAATCTTTTTCATTTCTTTATTTTTCTTTAATTTTCTTGATATTAATGCTCAAGAAAAAATAAACTTACAAGATTTACAACCAACATATGAAGAAGAGCCAGAGGTTAACGAATCTATCAAAAGGGAGGAGCCTTCTAAAATAAGATCAAAAGAAAAAAAAAACCTTAATACAACAAAAACCATTGTTAAACTGAGAGCTTTAGACAAAATCACAGCAAGAACCTCTGATATAGATATTGTTCTTGGAAAAAAAAGAAAATTTGGATATTTAGAAATTTTGGCAAAAAAATGCAAAAAGTCTAACGAAAAAAATAACAAAGGCGTTGTTGCATACTTGCAGGTAAAAGATTTATCTGAGAAAAGGGATAATAAAGTTTTTGTTTTTAACGGTTGGACATTTTCCTCAACTCCCACACTTAAGACATTTGATCATCCAGTTTACGATTTATGGGTTACAGGTTGTGAAAATATATAAATGAAATATTCTGATATAACAAAACTTAAACATTTGGCACAGGACAAGATAGCAAGATCTGCAAACCCAGCTGTAGTGAGAAATTCAACTATCTTTTTCAAAAGTATGCAGGAACTTTTAAATAAAGAAAAAGTTGTTAAAAAAGGTGCAAAGGTTAACTTTTATGAATATGGAAGAGCAGGCAGCCAAACAACAATTGCACTTCAAAACTTTATAGCTGAATTAGAATTGGCTCATGCTACTTTTTTAACATCTACTGGATTTGGTGCTGTAGCTTTGGCCATAATGAGTATTTGTAGACCTGGAGATGAAATTATAGTTACAGATGCTGTATATGCTCCTACACGTGCAATTGCTTCAAAATTATTAAAGGAATTTAATGTAAAAGCCCATTTTTATAATCCTGAAGAATTTAAAACTTTGAAAAGTAAAATAAACAGAAAAACAAAAATGATATTTGTCGAGAACCCCGGAAGTAATACTTTTGAGTTTCAAGATCTTTCTGAAATTATAAAACTTGCTAAAAACAAAAAAATTATAACCGCATTAGATAATACATGGGGAACTCCTTTTTTTATAAAACCATTAAAGTTAGGATTTGACATGTCAATTTCATCTGGAACTAAATATTTTTCAGGCCATTCTGACGTGATGCTTGGTAGTTTGTCAGTAAATAAGAAGGTATATGATAAAGTAAGATTTTGTAACAAGCTTTTAGGTTATAGAGCTTCACCAGACGATGCTTATCTAGTATTAAGAGGTTTAAGAACTCTTGATATAAGACTTAAAAAACATGAAGAAAATACAAAAAAAATTATAAATTTTTTGAAAAAAGAAAAAAAAATTAAAGAGATCCTATATCCATATAAAAAAGGTACACAAAATTATATAAATTGGAAAAAATATTATTCGGGATCTACAGGTTTGTTTTCGGTGATTGTTTACAGTAAAAATAAAAACTCTTTATACAGATTCATTAATTCACTCAAACTATTTGGAATTGGCCAGAGTTGGGGAGGTTTTGAAAGCTTGGTTTTATATCAAAGCCAGGTGATCCAAAGAGTATACAAAAAATACATTAAGAAACATCACCACATAATTAGATTTCATATAGGCTTGGAAGATCCGAATGACTTGATTGGGGATTTAAAACAAGCTTTAAGGAAGATTAGATGATAAAGAAATTTTTTCCAAATAAGCTTGCATTAATAACATTGGTTGCCGCATGCTTTGTAGTTAATGCTTCAATGGGTGTTAGACAAACCTTTGGTTTATTTTCAAATAATTTTGAATCAGATTGTGGAATTTCAAACACAGAATTTGGTCTAGCAGTGGCGCTACACTCTTTGGTTTGGGGTATCTTTACCCCTATCTTTGGTAGGTTTGCCGATCAATATGGTGGAAGCAAAATAGTAATATTTGGTTTAATTTGTTATGCAATAGGAACTTTTTCTCTGGGTAATAATCTTAATACAGGTTTATGGTTTCAACTTAATCTTGGTCTTATGGTAGGAATAGGTTTGGGCGCATGTTCAGGACCGATGTTAGCACCTTTAGCAACAAAACATTTCCCTAACGAAAGCAGAAGTAAGGCAGCAGGATTTGTGACTGCTTTTGGAGGTTTAGGTATGTTTATGTTTCCAGCTTTATCAAATTTTTTAATTACTGAAACTGGCTGGCAAAATACATTTATAATATTTGGAATTATTTTACTCATAATGTGTATTCCGGCATTCTTTTTAAAAAATCCTGATAACCAAAAAATACAAATTAACTTAAATGAAAATAAAGAAAAAAAAGAAAGTGCATTTCAAGTTTTAAGAAGATCACTAAAACATAAAGGCTTTAGATTATTAATTTTAGGTTTTTTTGTTTGTGGTTTTCAAATTACTTTAGTTGCTACTCACGTTCCTAGGTATGTTCAAGACAGAGGTTTAGAAGATTGGACCGGTTTTGCAATTTTATCATTAATTGGTCTTTTTAATATTGTTGGGGTTCTTATAATGGGCTATCTGGGTGATAAGTATAGTAAAAAAATGCTTTTAAGTGGTTTATATTTTTTGAGAGCAATCTCAATAGGACTATTTATATTTTTACCTCCCTCTCAAATTTCTGCTTTAGCTTTTGGAGTAACATTTGGACTTGTATGGTTAGCCACTGTTCCTGCCACAAATGGAATTGTCGCCCAAATTTTTGGTACGAAAAATATATCAATGTTATTTGGTATTGTATTCTTAAATCATCAAGTAGGATCCTTTTTAGGAGCTTATCTTGGGGGTTTATTTTATGATATTTTTGGGAATTTTGACTACGCTTGGTACTTGGCAATAATACTATCCTTTGTTGCAACATTGTTACATCTGCCAATTGACGAAAAACCTATTAGACAGGAAGCAACAATCTAAAGTTGTGGACAATTTTTTCATTTGTTTAATTTTTTAATTTTATTAGAGTATTGATTAGGAGGAAAATTATGTTTTCAAAAGAACTAAATAAAAAGTTAGACAGATACCATTTACTTAATCATCCGTTTTATAAATCTTGGAATGAAGGAAAGTTAAACAGAGAAATTATTAAGGATTATGCAGAACAGTATTATCAACACGTGAAAGCATTTCCTCGTTACATAAGCGCCACACATTCTCTTTGTGAAGATATTGAAAAAAGAAAAATTTTACTAGAAAATTTACAAGATGAAGAAAATAAAGATTCTGACCATCCAAAATTATGGAAGAATTTTGCGGTAGCAATGGGAGCGAACCCAAATGAAATAGAAAATGTAAAACTTGATTGGTTCACAAAAGATATGATTGATAATTTCTTTCATCAAGCAAGACTATCCTATGCTGAAGGGTTAGCATCTTTATATACATATGAAAGACAAATACCTGAAATCGCAGAGACAAAAATTAGAGGTCTTAAAAAATTTTATGGAGTTAATTCAAAAGAGGGTCTCGAATTTTTTGAAGCTCACAAAGCCGCAGATGTTATTCATAGAAAAGAATGTGAAAAATTATTAGACAGTATGTCCGATGATGAAAAATCTAAAGCTGAAAAATCATCGATGTATACTGCTAGATATCTTTGGAATTTTTTGAGCGGAATGACCTCAAAGCACAAAATAGGTGTAGCTGCTTAAATAGATTTGAAAATTTTTAAGCAATAATATATCAAGAGACTGATGGATAAAATTAGTTCCAATAGGAGCTTTGGCATACTCTTTTGCATAGTTTTTGCAATAATAGCCGCATGGCCAATTTTAAAAGGTGATCCTTTAAGAATTTGGCCTATTCCAATTTCACTTACTTTTTTGGTTTTAGGTTTGCTAAACTCTAAATTGCTGAGCCCACTAAATTTTGTTTGGGTAAAATTTGGAGAACTTCTTGGAAGAATAGTTGCTCCCATTGTCATGGCAGTAATTTATTTTTTAATTGTAACTCCCATTGGATTGTTTATGCGCATAATAGGAAAAGATTTATTAAACATAAAATTTTCAAGAGGAAATTCCTATTGGACAAAAAGAGAAAAGAATATTGGTTCAATGAAAAGACAATTTTAATGATAAGTTTTGTAAAAGAATTTTGGGAATTTTTAAAAGAAAGAAAAAAATATTGGTTATTACCAATTATTATTGTCTTAGCTCTTTTTGGCATATTGATAGTACTTAGCCAAGGTTCAGCTGTGGCACCATTTATTTATACAATTTTTTAAGTGAAATCAATTTTAGGAATTTCAGCATTTTATCATGACAGCGCTGCATCGTTGATTATTGATGGAAAAATTATCTCTGCAGCACAGGAAGAAAGATTTTCTAGAAAAAAACATGACGCCAGATATCCTTTCAATGCAGTTCAATTTGTTTTAAATCATTCAAACCTGAAATTAAATGAAATAGATCACATCGTCTTTTTTGAAAAACCATTTTTAAAATTTGAGAGATTGCTTGAAACATATTTAGCATTTGCACCTAAAGGCTTTGCATCTTTTTCAATGTCGATGCCAATTTGGTTAAGAGAAAAACTTTTCCAAAAAAAATTTTTATTCGATAAACTTAAAGAGCACGACAAAAACTTTAATGACATAAATAAAATTCACTTTTCAGAACACCATTATAGTCATGCTGCTAGCGCATTCTATCCTTCGCCATTTCAAGAAGCTGTAATACTAACTTTAGATGGGGTAGGAGAATGGGCAACGACAACGGTAGCAATTGGTAAAGAAAATCAAATAAAAATGTTAAAGGAGATTCATTTTCCACATTCTATTGGTTTGCTTTACTCTGCGTTTACCTATTACACAGGTTTTAAAGTTAATAGCGGAGAATATAAAGTTATGGGCTTAGCCCCTTACGGCCAACCAAAATATAAAGATCTTATTATTAATGAATTGATGGATTTGAAGGAAGATGGGTCATTTAGATTAAACATGAAATATTTTAATTATGCAACTGGTCTTACTATGACAAACGATAAGTTTTCAAAATTATTTGGTCATAAAGTCAGAAATCCTGAAAAAGATTTACTAACACAATTTCATATGGATATCGCTTCATCTATTCAAGCTGTAACTGAAGAAATTGTTTTAAGACTAGTTACCTCTATTTCAAAAGAAATAAAAATTAAAAATTTATGTATGGCCGGAGGAGTTGCTTTAAATTGTGTTGCAAATGGAAAAATTTTAAAAGAAAATATTTTTGAAAATATTTGGTTTCAACCAGCTGCTGGAGATGCCGGTGGATCTTTGGGTGCGGCATTGGCATTTTGGTATCAGGAACTTGGAAATAAAAGAAATGTAGTATCAGACGGAGATGAAATGAAAGGTTCTTATCTTGGACCATCATTTAAAGAAAATGAAATTGAAAATATTTTAAAGACTTCGGGTGCAAAATACGAAAAATATAAAGAAGAAGATTTAATAAATACTGTAGCTAATGAATTAAAAAATAAAAAAACCGTTGGTTGGTTCCAGGGACGTATGGAATTTGGCCCAAGAGCCTTAGGTGCCCGATCAATTTTAGCCGATCCAAGGTCTGAAAAAATGCAAAAAGAGCTAAATTTAAAAGTTAAGTTTAGAGAAAGTTTCAGGCCTTTTGCACCTTCCGTTTTAAGAGAAGATGTTAACAATTGGTTTGATCTAAATTCTGATAGTCCCTACATGCTTTTAGTCGCTGATGTAAAAAAAGATTTACAAATACCTATGAACGAAAAAGATAAAATACTTTTTGGCATAGATAAACTTAACGTTAAAAGGTCTTCTATACCTGCCGTTACTCATGTTGATTATTCAGCCAGAATTCAGACTGTGCACGAAAAAACTAATCCGAAATATTATAAACTTTTAAAGAAATTTAAAGAAATTACAAACTGTCCTTTACTTGTAAATACATCATTTAACGTTAGAGGAGAGCCTATCGTTTGCTCTATAGAAGACTCTTTTAAGTGTTTTATGGGAACTAATCTAGATATTCTTATTTGTGAGAATTTTATTTTGTATAAAGAAAAACAAAATAAGAATTTGATACAAGACTACAAAAACAAATTTGAAAGAGATTAATTTAATTTTAAAACTACTGCAGGATCCAATCTAACCCCAAACCAATTAAGTCTTACATCTAAATGTGGTCCCGTCGATCTTCCAGTTGAACCAACTGTTCCAATTATATCACCCTGCTTAACATTCTGATTCTTTTTAACATTTATTTTTTTCAGGTGCATATACAAAGTTGAAATTCCGTGGCCATGATCAAATATTAAAGTTCCGCCAGTATAAAACAAATCCGGCTCTACTAAAGTAACTTTTCCATCCAACATAGCTCTGATTTTTGTACCTTCTTTTGCTGCAAAATCTATTCCATAATGGGGCCATTTAGGTTTTCCATTTAATATTCTTTGACTACCATAAACACCAGTAACAATTGAATTTTGTAATGGATTTATAAATTTATTTTTAAAAAAAGTTAAATTGCTATCTATAGTTCTTGCATTGGAAATAAGTCTATTTTCTCTTTTGATTCTTTCATAAACTTCTTTTGGCGGCGTAACTTTTTTTTCTGGTAAACCTTCAATCCTTTGTATTTTATATTTTCTTTTTTGTACTTTTTTTATTATTTTAGTTTTTTTTTCACCAATTTTAGAAGTTATAACAATGTCATATTTTCTATCCCTACCAATACCAAAAACAAAATATCCATCTTTGGTAACTTTAACCTGTTTTTTATCAATCCAGATTTCAGTTTCAGGTTGAGTTTTCCCAATTATAAAATGACCTTGAACAAATTTACCTTCAAAACTTAAAGCATAAGCGGAAGAAGGAATAAACACTAAAAGAAATAAAATAATTCTTAACATTGTTTTAATTCTAGACTTAATGTACTTTATCATCATTAAAATAAAAAAGGAGAGATAAATGGGAAAATTTTATACAATGGGTTGCTATACCGATAAAGGTTTAGCTGGTTTTGTAAACAATCCTTCTACAAATAGAAAAGCTGCAACACAGGCTTTAGTGGAAGCAGGTGGAGCAAAAATGATTGACTATTCACTCTTAAGAGGCGCATTTGATTTTATTGCTGTATTAGAGGGAACATTTGAACAAATGGCGGCAGCAAAGATGGTCGCAGTATCAAGTGGTACTGTAGAAAATTTTACAATACTTGAGTCTGCTGATTTAAATAAAATAGCAGACACTGCAAAAAAAATGTCATCCACTTATAAAGCTCCAGGTAAATAAATATTTATGCCAAGTGAAAATAGAACAGGTATTCCAAACTCATTACATGAGCATTGGATGCCTTTTACTTCTAATAAAAATTTTAAAAAAGATCCTAGGCTTATTACAGAAGCAAAGGGTGTTTATTTAAAGGATCATAAGGGTAGAAAGCAAATAGATGCAAGTTCTGGATTGTTTTGCAATCCTTTAGGACACGGAAGAAAAGAGATTATAGAAGCTATAACAAAACAACTGCAAACCTTAGATTATGTTCAGCCTTTTCAACAAGGTTTTGGAGGATCTTTTGAACTTGCAACAAGAATTGCAAAGCATACACCAGGAAATTTAAATCAGATTTTTTATACTATTTGTGGCTCAACTGCTGTTGAGACAGCTTTAAAAATTTGTATTGCTTATCATAAAGCTCGTGGACATGGTCAAAGATTTAGGTTTGTTGGACGTGAACGTGCGTATCATGGCATGAATATTGGTGCTACCTCTGTTGGTGGAATGATAAATAATGTAAAAACATTTGCAAGCATTCTAATGCCCGGAGTTGTGCATATGAGGCATACTCATTTGCCTGAACATAAATTTGTAATGGGACAACCAGAAACAGGAGCTGAACTCGCCAATGATTTAGAAAGAATTGTTTCAAATTTTGGATCTGAAAATATAGCAGCGTGTATTGTTGAACCAATTTCCGGATCAACAGGTACATTAGTTCCACCAAAAGGTTATTTAAATAGGCTTAGAGAAATTTGTGATAAGAACGATATACTTTTAATTTTTGATGAAGTTATAACAGGATGGGGAAGGACAGGCTCTTCATTTGCCGCAAAAGAATATGGGGTTACACCAGATATTATGACTATGGCAAAGGCAACGACTAACGGAATTGTACCAATGGGAGTTGTTGCTGTGAAAGAAGAGATCTATGATACAATTGTAAACGCCTCTCCAGACGGTGTCATAGAACTATTTCATGGTTATACTTATTCTGGAATACCTGTTGCTGTAGCAGCAGCGCTTGCAGTGCAAGATATTTTCGAAAAGGAAGATATTTTTGAAAGAGCAAAAAATCTCTCTTCATATTTTTTAGATGGATTATTTTCTTTAAAAGATATTGATTGTGTTGAAAATATTCGAGGGTATGGATTAATGGGAGGTATAGACATTAAACAATCAGATAGACCTGGCAAGGCAGGTTTTCAAACTTATAAAAAATGCTACGAGGTAGGTGTAAATTTTAAAGCAACAGGTGACTGCCTAATTATAGCCCCACCATTTATTTGCGAAAAAAAACACATTGATGAAATAATAGAGAAATTAAGAAAAGGAATTTTATCTTACTCAAGATCTAGATAACCAAACAAGTATCTAACAACCCAATTTGATCATTTAGTTGATACGTAAATCCTTATATTGCAATAAGTAATGCTTTGATATTTTTCATAAAGGTGCTTTAATTGTTTCTATGAGAGAAGAAGACAGGGAGTTTATTTCCTCCGATGAAAATCGTACTAATAGTTCATCAAAAGTTGATTTGAATAATTTGATGAAAAAACTTAAAGAGGAAGAGAAACTAACAAAAAGAAATAACATAGTTATTTCTGCAGCCGCTTTGTCTGCAGTTGCCGTATTTGGCATAATAATGACTTTGTAAAATTGAGCCTATCTAAACAATCCCCTCATAACAATTGAGGAGAAATCACTAAGTATAGATATCTTTTGTTTCAACCAATCCTGATCAAGCATCGGATTTAAAGTTGTTTGATTAAGTTTAAGAAAATATCTCTTTGATACTGAATCTTTATCCAAAACTTTCATTTTAACAAATTTATCCAGTTTTCTTATACATGTTGCCCTAGGAATTCCGGTAACTTCAGAAACAGAAGTAGCACTAATATTTGCATCTTTAAGATCAAATTCTTTATGTGCTTTTGGATTAATTAAATAACCATTTTCTGACTTTCTATTAAGATGATTTAGTGTTTGTATTGTGGTTTGTAAGCCTATTAAAAGCATTTCTAAATCATTTAATTTTTCTTGCCAAAATTTAATATATTGAAGCTGAACTGTTAAATAGTGGTACCAATAAAAGGAGTAGTGTTTTCTTATTTCTTTTTCTATTCTTGAGAGAGGAACAGTAGTATCAAGTATTTTAGTTTGTTCTAAAATAAATTTGGACAACGAATTTATTTGTTCCCCAATTATTTTTAAGTATGTTTCTTTGTGTTCAGAGGCTGGCTCCCAAAAAAGTCTATTCTTATCTTCCTTTTTCAAATGTTTTTTTTTAATTAAAGAAATTATTTTTCTTCTTGCAGTTTCTTTTGGCAAACCAGTTTCTTTTGAAACTAAAATTATTTTCTTTTTGCCCTGTCGGATACCTTTATGATTATGCCAAAACATATCTAAAGAAAGATCAAAATTTAAATCATTTTCTCTTTTTCTTAAGATTTCTAAATGTAAATCTCTGGCAAAGTAGATAACAATATTCCCGCCTTCTAAATCACCGTAACGTTTATAAACACCGGCCAAAAATGAACTTTCCATTTCATAAAATGTTGGCATGAGCCTTGTAAAATTTTCCTTAAATACTTTTTGAATATTATTTTTTTCAAATTTTTTGAAACGATCCATATCTCACTTTAAATATTAATGTTCATTTTGGGTTAATAAAAACAATTTTGAATTTTAAAGTCAAGCTTGAAAATCTAATTATATGTGTAGATAATCTAATAATGTTGGTTGATAAGAAATTTAATTTGTTAAAACCAGTTAAGACCACAAACCTACTTAGGTTAGGAAGAAAGTCTGACGGAGGTTACATAGTAGATTTTGATATAATAAAAAAATGTAATACTTTGATTTCATTTGGTATGGGCTCTGATTGGTCTTTTGAATTAGACTATATTAGGAAAAATGATAACAGTTCTATCCATATTTACGATTACACTGTTAGTGCTTCACCTTATATCAAAGAAATTTTAAAATATTTTAGAAGATTTATAACATTAAGGCAATCATACGCCGCTTTTTTGGAAAGAATAAAATATTTTTATAAATATAAAAGATTTTTAGACCTAAGAAATGTAAAATTTTATAGAGAAAAAATTACTGGTAAAATTCAAAGTAATTCAGAAACAGATATTAAAAGAGTTTTTAAAAGAGTAGACAAAAAAGAAGTAATTTTAAAATGTGATATTGAAGGCATGGAATATAATATAATAGATCAAATACTCGAGTACAAAGATCAAATAGAAATGTTCATAGTTGAATTTCACCGGATAGATAAAAATGAGAAAAATTTTTTAGAGTCGATTAAGAAAATAAAGAATTATTTTCATATAATACATATTCATGGTAATAATCATTACTCGGAAAATATCGATGGTTTACCTGTGATTTTAGAAATAACTTTTTTAAAAAAAAAATATATAAAAGCAGAAAAAATTGAATATTCTAAAAAATTTCCTATTCAGGGTCTTGATTATCCGTGTAATTCATATAAAGAAGATTTAGCTTTTTACTTTGAATAAAGTAATATAATTTACCAATGTTATTTGGCGGGGTAGCTCAGTTGGTTAGAGCACAGGACTCATAA
>CETH01184484.1_pt1 | contig 15601 bp, 13 predicted proteins | sample 361461 | NCBI WGS metagenome assembly CETH01 (sample SAMEA2622695, study PRJEB7988) | marine metagenome | isolation source: saline water (ENVO:00002010), including
TCCGGAATCAGTGTTCAAATAATTCCAGAATAGGTGTTCAAGTGTTTCCAGAATCGCTGTTCAAATCAGGCCGGAATATGCAATGTAGGGGCAAACAGCTTCTAATGTTGTAAACAAACAAAACATTCGCCCGGCCTCGCCGGGCTTTTTTTATCTAACCAAATAACTTTTTAAACATTGAATACACTACCTCCGGGGGGGAAACCTGCGCTACCAGGTGCTCTATCATAGGGGAGGGCTTTGGAATTGCTCTGAAGAGTCTGTGAATGATGTATCGTTCGCCCCAGTCTACTAATACTTTGAAATCTTGGTATGTTTTTCTCAGCTGATTTTTAACAAGCGTTATTTCAAAGAATACGGCATAGCGTTTTTCATTTTTTAAATAATCAATACCATACTCAAACTCAATGTTTCTATGAATTGATTTTGCCAGTGCGTGAGCCATTTGTTGTTTTGCTTGCGATGTAAACAACTGAATTGCCGAAGTTTCATATGTATTTAAAAATTGTGCGGGTATGTTTTTAAAAGAAATGCAAAGAGTAGTTGGGTAATCGTTGATTAGCCCATGTTTATTTTCTGCTAAAAACAGGGCTAGAAAGAGTTCGTTTAAATTTAGTGAGGCACGGTCAAAGCGGCGAGAATATTCCGCCCCCTGGATGTTGAAAACGGAATGAATTTGCCATTCCATAGTAATGGTATCCCTGATGTTCTTTGATGTAGCTCTGAAAAGTCATACATCGAATCGAATAACGTTTTTTACTTATTATTATTCAATAACCAGTTGCCGATTTGTCTATACAGTCCCTTATGTACACAGCAACTCCGACATAGACTAGTTCATTTCATTTTATATTTCATTAAAAATCAGCAGGGTGTGAAATGTTTTACTCCTTAAAATTTACTGTTCAATCTTGATAAGCAAGCTAAAGATAAGCCCAGGCACGCAGTCAACGGTTGCTAATGGTTTCCACTGTTGTCGGCCGGTAAGCTTTCGTAATTTGAATAGGTACTAACACTCGATTATTTTCAGACACTTTTGATCTCAAGTTGTCCTTCATCGACAGATGCTCTTATCAGTCATGGTGAGAGGGGAGTCGTCGGAGTTATTTCAGTGAATTTGGCACTAATACATTGAGAATATTTGGGAGGATTTATGTATGCATCTTAACTCATTTTATGGTGATGCAAAGCCGAGTGTTCACCCGGTAGCACTTTCATGCACCCCACTTTTATTAGCGATCTATTTTGTCGGAATATTAGTTGGCTATACAGTACCCGGACTCATTTTAGGCGTATTGTTCTCAAAATGGTATTACAGGGATGCTAAACTCTTAGCATACTCACCGCTCCAACCAAGAACATCTGCTATGCTGGCAGGTTTCCGATTTGGCGTGTATATCAGGTCCATACCCAATGAGTTTTGGGACGACGTTGGTTTGCTTATTGACCATCACGGTACTGGCAAGATAACGGTACCTGGCGATGAAAAATCGATGTTTTATAAAGTGCTTTCGGATTACCTATCTCGTCATCATTCGGCTGTTCAGGTTGAGGCGAATGGTGAGTTGTCAGTAATTGGCCAGTACCAAGCTGATCAAGATGATCAGGTGATTAGTCTACCGCAAGATATACAAAGTGATTTACCTCTTACTAAAGGGCATCGCAAGATACAACTTGATTAGTATCATGCTGCTTTGCCTATACTATCTTTTTTTTCTGCCTTTGTAGTTTCTGCCAGGACAAGTGCTTTATATTGTGCGTAATAGTCTCGTCGGAGTTTTTTCAAATAGAGACTTTCTAATACCTGATAAGTTACGCATGCCTTACTCTTAATCCCCAAGTGGTAGGCTAAGATTTCAAAACAAGATTTGATGGATTTATCCAACCCGTATTTTTTAATTGCTCTGGAACATGAAACCCCGGAAGGTGTAAACGATAACTGAACTGCCCAATCTGACTTGTGTGTGGGCGCCTTGATGGAAAGGTACTCTAATTGTCGGTTTTGCAGGTCCGGAGAGCTTGCAAGAAATCGCGCCATTCTGGCATCGATGAACGGTGTCTTTTCATCTAATTTGTCATTACTAATTTCACGTTGAATACTGCTCATATGACAACCTCTGCTTTGACTGGCTTCATTGTCCGTGGAAATGGGTATAGATGTACAGGCCAGGAAATGTCCTTTCCCGGCCATGATATTTACCTCATCTGGCACTGAATAAGTAACTGACGGATACTGTTTCTCCAGTTTCTTTGATCGTAAATTCGAACACGATGTTCGCTTGCCGGCCAATGTCTGGGTAGTTCGTTAACAACTGAATTTCTAAGGAACTGCCGTCTCTGATAACTGTGTTGTCATCGATATCCATGTATGGTGTCACGATGCCATTGGCGTCATAGGCAACGATGTTGTGAATTGTTACTTGTTGTTCAATTGCTGTGATCCTGAATGTATCCAACAAATATTCACTATCATCCAGTGGGTTTGTCACTTCTAGCGTTTCTACTTTGTTGTAGGGGAGATTGAGGCTTCTGAAGCCATTATCTGTTCTTAGATCCAGTGAGACTGACGGTTCAACGGCGTTGATAATAACGACGTCAGGATCACTGCTTGCTGAGCCATCAAATACCTGCAGCTGGATAATGTATTCCCCATATGCATCTACTTCAATGAAAGGGTTAATGCTGGTGGGGTTTTGGATTGTTGCCTGGCTGTTCAGAGGTCTTTCAATGATTGACCAGTTGTAGGACAGGATGTCGCCATCAGTGTCAGTAGAGCTACTTCCATCCAGTATAAGGATTTCGCCAACAGTCGTACTTACATCGTCACCAGCGTTAGCCGTCGGCAGCCGGTTATACGGTTTAACTGTAATAATCACGGTGTCTACGTCTGATACGGTTCCCGTAATCAAATTTCTGAATCGTAAGCGGGCAACATAAGTACCTGGCTCAGGCGGCTGGAACTGGTAAAGGCCTATCACGTCTTCTGGCTCTTCATTTTCATCTGGGACATATTCAACGATCTGAATAGTGTCTTCTGTTGGAGTAGAGATAAATTCCCATTCATAAGAATAGTCATCCGGTTCTCGATTTGAAATATAGCCGGAGGATCGGCCGTCAAGCACAACAATTTCCCGGGTATAAACTTCCTGATCAATGCCGGCATCTACTTCTCTGGGGCTTCTGACATACTGAATTAGTTTCGTATCAGGGACGCTGCTAACGGTTCCATCAAATACAGTGAGTTGGACAAGATATTCACCATACCTATCCAGTGATAATAAGGTTTCCTGGTTGGTACGATTTGATAAGGTGGTTTCGCTAAGTGTTGGTTGCCTTATGAGCGACCAGTAGTAGGATAATTCATCCGCATCTGCATCGGTACTTATTCCTCCATTTAGTCTTACACTTGTCCCCATGCCTTGCACTATCATAACGTCAGCGCCGGCATTCGCTATTGGAGCTGAATTATCCGTTGAGGCAACGATAGATACAAAACTAGGTTCACTGGTTAGTGATTCGTCATTGACCTCTAACGCTATAACGTAGGTGCCATCCACATCAGGGGTAAAACTCGTTGAAATTGAGTTTGTAGCATCCAGTATCGTAGTGCTATCGACTGGTTTACTGTGGATATACCACGTGTACGATTCAATCTCACTGTCGACATCAATGCTGTTGGCGCCCGATAGAGAAACACGCGAGCCCGTTTTAACATTCTGGTCTCGGCCTGCATCTGCCACCGGAGCATGGCTATTGTCAACGGTAATGGTAACGGTTTGTGGTTCTGACACTAAATTACCATCAGACACGGTTAAATGAGCTGTATATTCCCCAAATATGTCAGGCGTAAAAGACGGAGTGACCGAAGATGAATCACTCAGAGACGCTGTACTCCCGTCAGGAGTCGTCAGAAACCATGAAAAAGTAATGGCATCCCCATCAACGTCGTAGCTTTCACTACCGTTTACAGTGACATTTTGGTCAATTCCGGCACTTTGATCCAGGCCAGCATTGGCGACCGGTTGCGCGTTTGGCCGATCAATACTGATGGTGAAGTCATATGGGGCGCTGTTGGTTCGACCGTCCGACACAATTAAGCGAATAGCGTAAGTGCCATTTTCTTGCACATGTAGTTGCGTAGTTTCGGCGGTACGATCAGCAATCTTCGCGGGCACTCCATCGGGTTTTGCGATGATATTCCATAAATAGCTAATGGTGTGTCCATCGGCGTCGTTAGATAATGATCCATCAAGATAGACTTCTGTGTAGCCAGCAAAACTATAATTGGCTATGGCTACAGGTGCAGTATTGCTGTTGATTACGGTTATTACTACGCTGGTAGATTCAGAGTAATTGCCGCCATCAAACGTTCTCAGCGCAATCGTATACTCACCAGGTATGTCTGGTGTGAGCCCTGTTGTAACGTTTGACTCACTGGTTAAGCCTGAGACCGAACCATCTGGCGCGCTGATCACAGTCCATTCATATGCTTCTATCGAGTCACCGGCATCTGGATCGTAGCTATTTTCGCCGCTTAAACGAATTGTTTCCCCGGCTAATGCCCTCTGGTCATTTTCGCTAATATTTATGACCGAAATGGGTAGTGAATTATTGACTAAGACGTCGACAGAGGCGGTAGCAGTATCGAACTCGTCACTTACTGAGAGTTCAAACCGGTATGTACCACCAGTGTGCAAAATCACATTGAGCTCTGCGGTATCATTATCGATAGATGTTACAGAACCATTTGGCTGACTGAGAAGGGCCCACGAATACACAAAATCGTCTGTTTCTGGATCATTAACAATTGCTTCCAAAGAAGCGGTTTGGCCACTTTGAATTGTGATTGTGTCTGGAAGAGTGATTTCTGGCGGCGTGTTCGTGGCCAATACGACGATGGTATCTGTCGATGATGAGTAACCGTCACTTACTGTTACTTCTAAAACATACTGACCGGGCAAGTCCGCAAAGAACGCTGTATCCACAGCATTAATGTCACCGAGTAATGCTGCATTGCTGCCCGATGGCTTTTGTTCTAATAACCAGGAATACGTTAATGAATCTTGTTCTGAGTCAGAAGAATCACTTGCGCTAAGCTCTACCCTTGTATTGTAGGAAACCTCGATGTCAGCACCGGCATTAGCATTAGGCGGTATATTACTGGAAGTTACAACGGTTTGGGCCGGTGAAGAGACGTTACCATTTTCATCCGACACTGTCAGTGTGACCGTATACTCTCCCATTTCACTTAATTCTAATGTGATGGTATCGCTACTTTCGTTCGACTCAAAGAATGCATCAGAGCCGTCAGGGGCGATTGCCGCCCATTCATACGATAATGCTGAGCCCATGGCATCATAACTGTTGATGCCGGATATGGTGACCGTGGTACCAGTCTGTGCACTAAATGTTTCAGGGAGTATTGCTGTAGGCTCCGCCTCGACGACTGTCACCGTCATAGTGTCGGTCGACGTGTTATATCCATCCGTAACAGTCAATTCTATTGTGTAGGTACCTGGAGTGTCGGTAGACAATAAGAAATGGCCGTCTTGACTCAGACTGCTATCAATGACCGCTGCAGAGGGGCCGTCGATAAGTGCCCATGTCAAAGTCAGCGTATCTGTTGCTAAATCGTCATAGCTGTTGCTGCCGTCAACCGCAATTTCGGTATTTACCTCAACGATTAAGTCTTCACCAGCATCGGCGTAAACAGCGCTATCCCGACTGGCGCGTTCTGCATCGGTCATATCGCCGGCTGAATTTAGAAGTTGATCACCTGATTGTTCACCGCCACCTCCGCACGCCGTCAGGATTGCGCAAAGTAGAGTAGAGATTATTGCTTTGTAGCATCGATTTTTCATCATCATTTTCAGTCTTAGTGAGCCAATGATGAGTAATGTATTAGGTGTTTCAGCAAGCCAGTGAAAAAGTCATATTTGCCGGAATACAAAGTGGCGGTGTTTCTATCTGCGCAGATAATCAGGCTAATACATTGAAACGCTTCTATTCCCGTGCGTTGGATAGCAAGTGTTTAGGCTAATTAGCGTAGGACAATCTGAATGATGAAAATGGCAGATCTATTCGCGGGTATTGGTGGGCAATCCAATGGCGCAGTTATGGCAGTTGACATCCTCCCGCCTGTCAGGCGAGGATTCCTCCTTCGAGACGGCGATGCCCCGCCGCAGCAATGTTTCGGGCAGCGTTGATGTCGCGGTGATGTGATGCACCGCAGTCGCTACATGTCCATTGCCTTATTACGTATTACCCGCTCTACCTTTCGGACTGCTGGAGGGTATTGACCCACAGCACGAACATGTCTGGGTTGAAAATCGTTCGTTGATTTCTTCAAAATGGACACCTGCGATAGCGCATTTATATTCCAGCACCGATTTGATTGAACCCCAGCCAGCGTCAAGCACTGACTTTGCCAGCTTGGTTTTGACCATAGCTTTTGCGTTCACGTTACCAACGAAGATAGCGCTGCTGGTATCCACCAGCTTGCGCGTGAATTTATGTATGTTGTCCTTACGACGGTTAGTGATTTTGGCGTGTATCGCTTTGACACGTTTTTTCTTGTTAGCTCGTTGTGCAATCCCCAACTGCTGTTGCAGTTTGCGGTATTCGCCATTGGTGAGCTGTTCACCGTTTGAGGCCGTCGCTGAATCCTTGCAGCCTAAATCAATGCCGACCAACACTTTGCCTTGTGATTGTTCAGACTTAACTGTGACCACCACATTGAAGTACCACCGACCACGGGCATCTTCATTAAACGACGCTGATCGGAATTCGTATTGAGACAGTCCATAGCTATCCCACACACGGTAGTATTTACCATTAAAGAAAACTTGTCCGTTTTTGAATTTAGCTGCCCTGGTGTTCACCGGAATCCAGCCTAACGAACGACGCACCCCTTTTGATTTGCGCCAGTTGAGTTGGCGCTTTTTGAATTGCTTACGGCGAAGAACGTATTCATTCCCGATACATTGTACTGTGTGGCTATGAAGGCCAAGCTCTTTCCCTGAGCCATCAGTGTACTTTTGGATATCGTAGGCAGAAAGGAATATGCCGCGTTCCCTGACACTACGCGAACTAAGTTCATTAATGTAATTCCAGACAAAGTTTACCTGTCGTGCTTGATTATTAAGCTCGTTTCGGTGCCTATCTTTGACGCGGATTTTCAAGGTTTTGGTGTTCATGCACTGTTATTATATACAGTAAAAATGCCTTTGCAACGATGAGAGAGTAATCGGCCAACGCCGATGCGCTATCCTTCCACGCCCTCATCGGGCAAAGGCTTGCCGCGCATTTGGTCAGATTATTGATCTGTCTAATGGGAAATGGTCTTAATTGATAAGCCGGGTCGTAGTCAAGCTACCTTAAACAGAATTGCCCGGGGGCGCGCTCAGTTAAAAACAGATACCTTCCTCATCCCTTATTACGGCAGCGGGTCTGGCTTAACCGGCCGCAGTTTTGAACAGACCGATTGGCACCATTACGACACGAGTTCGCTGGGCCGTCATCCGTGGTGACTCTATGCGAATGCTAACGGTGGCTGAGAATAGGGATTTCATGAGTTTTCCAAAGACAACGATATTGCCTGAGACCAAGCGCTTGGCGACTCATTTGCTGGGTAATGCTGTGTGTCCGGAGCTTGAACGACAACTGCTTATGGAATTGGCCAGAGTAGCATAACCGTCTTAACAATTTCCTGCTTTCGATAAAGTGGCGAGTATCAATGTCCGTGCGATGGTAGGAGCATCTTTTATTATTAAATGGGCAAAAAATGAAACCGCAAAAGTACCCCGCCAGCAAAATGAAAGTCGGTTTAGTGCTCTATCGCGTGTCAGCTTTTACCGATGACGAAGATGGTAAAACCACTATTGATGTAGAGCAATGGGTTGTGCGTAGCATTAAAAAAAACGGGGTACGCAGACGCGGTGCGGTCTCGCATTACCGACAGCCATTTATCGTCAACAGCGTTATGTGCATTTAACACATAAGATAAAAGATATTACCTGGGGTAAGCGATCGCGGCGCAACGGTGATTTTGGATGGCTGAAAAGTATCCCTGCGTGGTGCCGGCAGTCGTTTGTAGAAGGTGATGATTTACCCATTGGCTTTTACACCACTCAACTTGCCGCGTTTAAAAGTGCAATAGCACTAAAGCAATCTGAGATTAAACGTTACAAGGCGTGGGAGCAAGAGAAAGGGTACGAGCCTGGTTACTGGGACGATGTTGTAGCGGAGTCTGAAAAAGAGCTTCGCTTACTGAAAGCAAGGCTAAAGCGGTATCAAAGTGCCACTGCCTTTAAATAGTCGTTCCTCAGGTCGAAATGCAGGTTAATACACTGGTTAATCTGATAGGGGGGATGTCGCCTTATCAACATGACGATATCGTTAGTTTTCGCATTACGCCAACAATAGGAGAGCGAAAATGAACAAGAAGTCCATAGGTGATTATTAATTTAACGAAAAGGTAAAAAACGATGAATATAAATATGAATGGCTCAGGGAAAGTAGTTATTGACGGTCGTGAATTCAACGGCCGCAATGTTCAGATTTCTGGTAATAAAGTGATTGTTGACGGTGTTACCCAGGACGGCGAGTTGGTTGGTAACATCAATGTCACGGTTCACGGTGATGTTGAATCACTATCTAATGGCTCAGGCAAAGTAACTGCGCGCAATGTTGGTAATATCAAAACAGGATCCGGCGGTGTTGAATGCGGCAATGTCTCCGGGAATATTACCACTGGCTCTGGTGATGTTGATTGTGAGGATGTGGGCGGAAATATACGCACCGGATCTGGTGATGTGGTTCGCAGATAAATTTAACGAAAATGGAACAAGCGTATATAGCTACAAATACAGCTAAGTGCTTAAATGATTAGGAAGTGGTAAATGAAGCAATACCTTATCCAATAATTGTTCTTGGATATGCGGGGGCGGTAAACGCTAATGCAACTGGGCGCAAAATCTTAGATATGTGCTTGCCTGGCTATGTGTTGACGGCGCCCACGTTTGCTGAAATGGAAATTCGAAATCGGCAACTGGCCTAATTAGCGCCGTTTGTGCAACAAGAATCGGCACAGTTGACTATGAGCGGCGGAAACATCGACCATCGTTAAGGTTGAGTTATATGTCAAATACCAGAAAAGCAGTGCCAATCAATACAAATGCAACGCCCATAAACATCATTAAAAAATTTCGTTTATTGATCCCCGGCTCTAACACGCTTATTTGCGGCATTTTGGGGTTGTAGTATGCGGTAACCTCTATAGCGTCTTTATATTTTTCACCGTCGTACCTTCTTTCTCTTGGAGACTTAGGGGAAAAACTAATGTTGCTCCCTGTGAATTTTTCACCATTAACGGTGTATTCATAGATCATGAAATAGCCTGCAGAGTATGTTTCTCCGGACTTAGTTCGAGAATTTTCTATTCCATCACGAAGTTTTCTTGCTGTCACCGATGGCCAGGAATTTGCTGCGTGGCCCAATTGGGTGATGTATGCCGCCAAGACAGTAAATGCCAATCCCAAAACAATAAAGAAAATAGCTAGATACATATTTGTGCCTCCTGATTGAGTTAATACAGAGTATTAATTCTTACCAATTTTTAGTGGTCTGGAAGAAAGTAGCGAGCCTGGAAATCGGGTGTAGTTTGTCAAGTAGAAGCGAAAATTAAGAGGTGAGAATTGATGCTTGTAGGACACTATGAACTACCGGTTCGTGATTCAGAGAGTGACGGCTATACGCCATTTGGCGCTAACGAATCAGCGGAACAGGCCAAACAGTCTACACTGCGTTATCTTCGTCAAATCGGCACGATGGTATCTGGCCGTGACGATATCAAAATCCAGATAGTAGAGCAGGGGAAGTACATCGGCTTTACTGATGGTCAGGTGATATATATCCGCAATGGTGATTTCACTAACCCGGCTTATCGAAAGTTGGTCAATGGTCTCATTGATCACGAAGCGGGTCATGTAAAGCATTCTGATCTTGAATACCTCAAAAGCCTAGCCTTATCGCCACTGCAGCTGGCCCTGTTTAATCCGATTGAAGACGTCCGGATGGAACAACGTGTTAAAGATGAGTACCCCGGGTCGGCCGTAAACCTTGAAGGAATGTGTGAGTTGCTGGTGGAGCGGGGCGGTGCTGACTATCACAGCCAACCCTTTCCGGTAATGCTTCAAGGCTATGTGATGCTGTATTGCCGGTACCACTTTAATGACGATTTGTGTATGCACTCTCCGATGTTGGTCACGCGTAACACTTTAACAGAGATGATGGGGGATGGTTTTATTCATCGCCTTGAGTCAATTTTGAATAAGGTGGGGGGCATCGTCCGAACGCAGCAGGTTAAGCCGGTTGTGGATGAACTAATACAACTATTGGAAGAGCATAAAGACAGAGCTGAGTGTAATGATGAGCAAGGAAGTGACCAAGACACCGAATCGACCTCGTCGGAAGTATCCGCGGACCCGGGACAGAATAAAGCATCGCCTGTTTCTCCTAAACATCTGGATAAAGAGCATTCGGCGGAAAATGAAGATGAAAGCGTTACGCAATCGTCTGGCCAGGACCTACCGAAAGAGCCGAAAGCTCCGGTAAATCAATCGAAACTGATCAAGCAACTGTTTAACGCAGACTCAGAAGATTTTTTGCCTGATTATCATGATCATGCCCGTTCAATGATGGATTCTATGGCTGAGTCTGCGCACGAAGATGGTCTGGTAGATCATTTTTTAACAGACCGAAAGTACATTATAAATCCTCCAATAGATAAAGCCTATTTTGATGCATCGCTTAGCCAAGCTTTATTCCGCCAACTGGCACCGCTGGTAAAGAAAGCCTTCTTCTCTATGTTACCTAAGCCTGGTGAATATCGCTCACGTGGGACTCGACTGGCGCCTGAGCGTTTTGCGCATGCGCTGTCTGGTCGCAGTACTGTTTTTAGGGATGAACCCATACGGCGTCAATCAGTGGCTAATGTTCATATCGCTGTCGATTGTTCCCAGTCTATGGCCGGATCTGGGGAAGCGACGAACTCTCCTATGTTAGCTGCGAATAATGCCGTGTTTGCGCTGGCCATGGCTTTATATCAGTTACCCAAGGTAAACGTGCAGGTTGATTATTACTCGAGTAATCAGGAAATCCTTTTTTATCGTGCCTGCATGTTTGGTAAGCCACCGCTTGAAAAGTCATTCGGATTGAAACCCTCAGGTTCTACACCAATGCCATCAGCCATAAAAGAGGCGACTTATTCTTTGTGTAATAAGTCCGGTCGTCCTGGGGAGCGCAATTATTTGATATTGATTGCGGATGGTAAGCCATGTGGAGACAGTGCTGGTGGTGAAAACATCAAAAAAATGCTCACCATGGCCAGGGTGACAGGCATTCGGGTTTTTTGTATTGCGATTGCAGGGGCGGATAAATTGAGCACGTATGTAGACGCCGGGTTTATGCCCGATGAATGTGTGTTTATCCAATCTGCTGGCCAGTTAGTGTCAGCGTTTGAAAACGTTATTAGTACCGGTATTTTTACGCACTGAGAGGAGCTTTAACATGACGACTAAAATGACTTTAACACCCCTGAACATGCTTTTCCCTGATGTCGCATTTAAAGAGCCTGGGATCAGTATTGCTGTATTTGATAACGAAGCATCCGTGCCTCTGAATCCGTACTATGTTCCCCAGCCAGATGTTCTTGAAGAATTACTGGTTGAGTTGTCTTTGCCGGCTGATGGCGCATTAGGCCTTGTCGGAGAGACCGGTACCGGGAAATCGGAAATGGTTGCGTTCCTGGCACATTACCTTCGAATACCGCTTGCGGTAGTGCAGGTCAATCCATCAATGCGGCCTGAGCAGGTAGAAGGTGGAATGGAACTCCGGGTAAAAGACGGTTGTTCTGTGTCTGAATATGTAGAGCAGTGTGTCGTTCAGCGTTATCGTGATGGTGGCCTTATTTTCCTGGATGAAATTGATAAAGCGTCACCTGAATTGTCTGCCTCGCTCCACGCCATGATTGATAATAAACCGTGGACACTCAGTAATGGCACTGTTGTTTACCCGCACCCGTTAACGCGGATCATTGTTGCTGCAAATACAATAGGGGACGGTTTTTCGACACGGTACACGACATCTCAACAGCTGGATTCTGCATTAAGGTCCCGTATTAGTTGGACAAGGGTAAACTATCCAACGGCGGAAGTTGAGGTGAATATCCTTAATAATCAATTCTCTGACATCCCCATTAATTTAGCCAGTGACATGGTAAAAATCGCGAATCTTTTACGCGACGCATTACTGGGTGTTGACCGAAGAGATTCAAGTACTGATCCGTTAGGTGAGCCGTTTTCGACTCGGACCTTAGTCAAGTGGGCATCCCGGCTTTGTGGCTACGCAAATTCAAAAACTATCCTTGAAACCTTTCATAAGGCTTACTTGAACGGGGTAAGTGAGCGTGACCATGAATCGATCATCGGTATCGTACAACGCGTGTTTAAAGGTGATGAGCTGAACAAAACCCTGAATGAGATTTTGGGCGCTAAATATTCGAGGGTGAGGCCGGCACGGGTTGTTAGTCGCGCTTCAGCTTAGTTATCGCTTAACAGTCAACGGCTGGTGGTTTTCGGTGTCTAGTGGGATAATAGTAGATAGAGGGCTCAGTAAGTTGAAGCTGGCCTAATTGAATAATTAATCACTATCTCCTGGCCGGCAAAAGCCACCAGCATTATATTTTTACATGCGTTTTTTACTCTTCGGGCTGAATTTGTGAACAGCAGCCCTGAATGGTTCATCCAAGTTTGAGCATGCCTTTTTAGCTATTTCTCACAAGTGATTTTCCGACATTTAAGATCCAAAATTCCTTTCATTTTAGGCCATTTATCCCTGTCATAGCGCTGTACGACTAAAGTCGTAAGGTCATATTTACATTCAATTAAATTGCTTATTATCGTCAATTCATTGATGTGCTTAACTATTTCCTACCAACTGGTTGCCCAGTGAAGAAATGTATGCAAAAAATACAAAATAGGACAAAAAGTGTCCTGTGTGAATCTGTGCTCTGGGACTATAGTTATCAAACTGAGACTGAAAGGAAGAGAGGTGCTCATGAGGGAGCCGCAACATTTTGGTGAGATGTTAAAGGAAATGCGCCAAGCTTACGGCAAGAATCAGGATGAGATGTCGGAAATGCTTGGGTTATCGTCGCGTCAGTACGCAAGAATTGAACGTGGTGAATGCAGAATAACAGTCGAAACCTTCCATAGTTATGCAAAAGTGTTCAACAAAGAATTGTTCAAGAGGACAGGATTCGTGCTCGACGAACGCTATTCTCCTCGTGATATTTGTATAAAAGCCGCCAAAATCTTAGAGCGGATATTTGTAGGGGGGAAATAACATGACGTTTGATAGCTACTTGTTGCGAGGATTGGTTTTCATCGTTGCTTTTTCGATGGTTACCTTTGGTTTATTCGGATCAGCTGAAGCAATTACTTTTGACTTCAACACAGCTTCCTATTTTTTTAATGTGGGTTCAGTGTTTTTTGCTGGTGTATTTTGCGTAGGCCGAGCCAATAAATATCTGCTACTCACTTTCGTCTTTATCATTTTGGTGAGTTATTCACTTCTCGTTATTTTTGACAACGTGTTGCCACTTAGTGCGTATGTACGGTTATGTTCGTATGCAGTAATCAGTTATGTGGGCCTGGTTATTCTGACAAGGCGTAATCAAGTAACTATGGCCATTAATAAGGCGCGCAGAGACAATCCGGATAACTGGTTCTTGGGGAAACTGTTTAAAAAGGACCAGCCTACTCGGGAGACTAATCTTTCCTTAGTACTGTTATCGTACGCAAGACTTTATGTATTGGTCGACGTGCTGTTTATTCCATTGAGCATTGGTTACTGCTTGTACCTTGGTGTTGGTTATAACGAATTATTGGGTACATACATTGTGGAAGAAGGGGCTTATAACATTGGGAATATTAGGGACACAGCTTTATTAATTCTCGACTTCTGTATGAGTATTAGTCTTGTTACGCATGTAATTTATGACTCAAGACGCCCTGATATTCTGGGTGTGGGTGATACCGTTGTTTATGATCGTGCGCTCCTTACCCGTCTCAGAGCCGAGCAGAAATAAAAGTTGATGGCCCGGTAAAACGGGCCAGGCTCACCCTATCAAGGCCAGATTGTTTAAATTGAATTCTGTACAAAATCACTGCTGATAGACAGGTGTAATAAATTGGCCCGTCACTTATTCTGAAAACATCGAATTCAGGAGGGTACCAATGAATAATCAGCTCACTCATTTTGATTTTCAATTGTATGATTTACGTGTCCGGTGTGATCGCGCCGAAGTAATGCTGCGAAATTTGTTGCTACTACAAGGTACGGATAAGGTGTGTTTCACGGTTCCTCACGATGATGTGGTAGTGACAATAGGAACGGCAATCGGTCTGCTGGTTGAATGACGCTAATTTCTAACAAGCATTAGTTATTTGTTTATGATCTTGTAGGGAATAGGGTAAGTAGTTAAGTATAGTCTGAAACGATATTCAACGAGCAGTGATAAATGGAGATTATATGCTTGATATACATATTGGATATTTGATGTCAGGAGTGTTTATTGCTGTAGCTCTAGTCCATTCAATTAGCCGGGTAACCATTGGTAAGAATGCTGATCACTATATTGCATCTGTGCTTATCGCGTTTTTGATGACCTTATTATTCACGCGCGATATGACGTATTGCGCCGCGGCCACAATAGCCGCGACTGCCGGGCACTTTTTAAGTGTTGTTATTCACCGGTATTATGGCGGGTTGAAGGACCGGAATAAAATCGCCTTGAAATTGTAATTATCCTAATTACCAGCATTTTTCATTTTACCTGCGTCAGTGTTTTTTACCCAGTCTCGTGGCATTTGCTCATCGACGGAGATCCGGGTGATGTCTTCATGTAAAAACAGCGTGATGAACGTTCGCACAAAGTCATATTTTTCGGCATAGACGTCGATTTGCTCTTGTAACGATTCTTTCGCTGCGGAAAATTCGACGCCATTACCTCGACTAATTTCCCATTGGCATTTGATAAGTGCTGCAAAGGTATCGGCAATCTTTGCTACTTTCGCATTAATTTCACCTTTGTCCTGACATATCAGTGGCGTGTAGCGCGCCCTAAGAGGCTCTGGCAGCATTTCCAGTGCACCCTGTTCAAAATGTTGTTCAACGGCTTTCAGGGCTTTTAGGATGGCAGTGTCAGCATGCTTTGCTTTTGAATTGATATCCCCAAGACCACCACTTTCTGAGATCTCGTGCCAAAGACAATGGGCAGCGACTTTATCAGGGTCAATTTCTGAGTATCCATGTATGTCGGTCGCGACAGCGCCAAGTAGGTGTCCGAGCATTGAAACATCCGCGAGGTGAGATGATAGCGTTTCTTCACGGATAGAATGCATTAAGGGCCAGCGTTTAATCGCATGACTGCGTAATAAGTGAGTGGCGAGAAAGGTTGCGCTCATAGCAGTTTCCAATTGGTTAAATTGTAGGCTATGTTCTGCTAAATTGTTGCTATACTGTATATGAATACAGTTAT
>CETH01051690.1_pt1 | contig 15595 bp, 16 predicted proteins | sample 361461 | NCBI WGS metagenome assembly CETH01 (sample SAMEA2622695, study PRJEB7988) | marine metagenome | isolation source: saline water (ENVO:00002010), including
ATCTCTTTTTCAATTCTTCTTCGAATTATGTAAAGCAAGCTATCAAATTTTTTTTCATCTTGAATTTTATCGTTACTAATAAGTATTTGTTCAATCTCTGGTCGTGTTGCTTTTGCTTTATCTCCAATAATTGAGGAATTAATGGGTACATGACGCCATCCATAAATTTTCAATCCCTCTTTCAAAATTTCAGATTCAACTATGGTTCTTGATTTTTCTTGAGCTACAAAATCTGTTCGGGGTAAAAAAATCATACCAACCCCAAATGGAAAATCATTAGGTTTGTTGCCAGTTCGCTCTATTTTTTCTCTAAAAAATTCCTGAGGTATGCTTAGTTGTATACCTGCACCATCACCCGTTTTACCATCTGCATCAACTGCTCCTCTATGATACAGAACTTTAAGTGCTTGAACACCCATCTCAACAATTTCTCGCTTATAACTTCCATCGAGCGATGCAATTAACCCAACACCACAGGAAGAATGTTCATCTAGTTCTGTATACACATGATTTTTCTCAAGTATTTTCTTATTTTTTTGCCAATCTTTAATGAAATTATTCATTAACGACCCTTTTGCTTTCTTGCGTATTTTTAGTGAGGTAGTTGTGAATATGACCGGCAGCATCTCTTCCATCTTTGATACCCCAAACAACAAGACTTGCCCCTCTCACAATATCACCAGCAGCAAATACACCATCGAGGGATGTCATTAGATTTTTGTAATCAACTTTTAGAGTTCCCCACTGAGTAACATTAAGCTCAGGCTCATTAAACATTACAGGAAGATCTTCAGGCTCAAAACCTAATGCTTCAATTACTAAATCTGTTTTTAAAACTTCTTCACTATTTTGTTTTATTTCAGGTTTTCTTCTTCCACTATCATCAGGAGAACCAAGTTCCATCTTTACAATTTTAACTTCTTCTACTTTATCTTTTCCTTGATACTTTATTGGTAATGTGAGCCAGTTAAAATCTACACCTTCTTCTATTGCATTTTCAACCTCCCTTTGAGACCCAGGCATGTTATTTTTATCTCTACGATATAAGCATTTTACTGATGTTGCGCCTTGACGCACAGCAGTCCTAACACAGTCCATTGCGGTGTCACCACCACCAACAACTATGACGTTTTTATTATTTGCATTTAATAAGCCACTATCAAAATCTTCAACTTTATCTTTCAATCCAACTTTATTACTAGCTGTTAAATAGTTTAATGCGGGGACTACATTAGAAAAATTTTCGTCATTCAGGTTTATCTCTCTAGATTTATAAACCCCTGTTGCAATTACAATTGCATCATGATCATTTCTAAGTTCCTCTAAGGTTTTATCCTGACCAATATTAAAATTTAATTTAAATTCAATTCCGCTATCTTCTAAAAGTTTTGTACGCCTTGTAACGATTTCTTTTTCTAATTTAAAATTTGGTATTCCATAAATGAGCAATCCGCCCGCTCTATCGTAACGATCATAAATAGTAATTTTATAACCAATTTTTCTTAACTCTTCTGCAGCTGCTAAACCTGCAGGACCAGCCCCTATAACTCCTATGGAGTGATTTCTATTAATACTTGGTTCAATTTTTTTCACCCATCCTTTATCCCAAGCTGTATCAGTAATATATTTTTCAATAGAGCCTATTGTAACGGTTCCATGACCTGATTGTTCGATAACACAGTTACCTTCACATAGACGATCTTGAGGACATATTCTTCCGCAAATCTCAGGCATGTTATTAGTGGAGCTTGATAATTGATAAGCTTCTTCTAAACGATTTTCTGCTGTCAATTTTAGCCAATCAGGAATATTGTTATGGAGAGGGCAATGTACCTGACAAAAAGGAACTCCACATTGAGAGCATCTAGATGCTTGTTCTTCGGCTTTCTGCTTCGCAAAACTTGCGTAGATTTCATCAAAGTTTTTTGATCGAGTCTTTGAGTCAAATTTATTAGGATTTTCTTTATTAATTGAAGTAAACTTTAACATTTGTACATTTTTGATACTAAAAATTAGAAAAACATGCCTGTACATAATATACAAGTAAAAATAAATAAAATAATTGTAAATTTAGTACAAAATTGGTACTGATTTTAAAAATTTCTATGATTTACAATGATTTTTCTATTGCTGAAATTACTCTTTTTGGAGATATTTTATAATAATCAAAACCGGATTCTCTATTTTTTATAATATTATCAGTATTAAAGAGTGATAATTGTTCTAAATTTATTGGAAAAAAAGGTAATTTTTGGCCTATTCCAACTATTGGCTTAATAATTACCATAGGGGTAGGAATTAAAACTCTTTTTTTATTCATAATTCCCGCAATAAGGCTGTAAAATTCCTTATAACTAAAAATTTCAGGTCCAGCCAAATCAAACAATTTTTTTCCATTTTTTGTTGAATCAATTGTTCTAGATACAAAATCTACAACATCATCAATTAATACTGGCTGAAATTTTTTGCTACCATCACCAAATAATGGAATGAAAAAAGACATTTTAAAAATTGGCAAAAGATTTGATAAAAACTGATCATTATTTCCCAAAATAACACTCGGTCTAATTATTATTGAATTTTCTAACTCATCTGCAATTAATTTCTCTGCTTGATTAATAATTTCATTTCTAAAAGTTAATTTATTTTCAGTACCCAAACCAGAGAAAAAAATAAATTTTTTTACTGCAGTAGATTTAATAATTTTAATTAAATTTTGATTAAAGTCCAAAATAGATTTTTTTAGATTATCTTTCTTTGAATCCCAAGAAGTTTTTAGATTTATACATATATCAACATCATTTAATAATGATAAAAGTCTTGGATTTTTTAATGAACTAAAATGAAAAGGAATAATCTGCCCTACTGAGCCAAAAAGTCTTAGATTTGCCTCGTTTGTTTGTTTTTGATAAGGTATGATGATTTTATAACCCTTTTTTGCAAAAACTCTTATAAGGTTTTTTCCAACATAACCTGATCCACCAAATATAATTATAGATTTCATGATTTTTAAAGAATTTGATGGTATAACAACATAATTATTTGAAATAAAGAACATTATAAATTGTATATGAAAATAAAATACCACACTGATGACTTACCTGAAAAACTAAATTTAGGGACCATTGTTGCGATTGACACAGAAACAATGGGATTAAACCCAAAAAGAGACAGATTATGTCTAATTCAAATATCTAGTGGAGATGGGATATGTCATTTAGTAAAAATTCAGGAGTCTATAAAAAAACCAAAAAACTTGATAAGATTGCTTAGTAATAAAAAAGTATTGAAAATATTTCATTTTGCAAGATTTGATGTTGCAATCTTAAAATATTCATTTGGAATTAATATTGATAATATTTATTGTACCAAAATTGCATCTAAAATAGCAAGAACATACACAGATAAACATGGATATAAGGATCTTTGTAAAGAATTATTGGGTATAACTATTTCCAAAAATGAACAATCATCTGATTGGGGGGCAGAATTAACTAAAGAACAAAAAAAATATGCAGCAACAGATGTATTTTACCTTCACAAAATAAAAAATAAATTAGATAAAATGCTAATAAGAGAAAAAAGGGCAGATTTAGCAAATGCATGTTTTAAATTTATTTCTCATAGAATTGATCTTGATTTAAATGGTTGGCATGAATTAGATATATTTAAACACTAATAAAATGAGTAAACAAATAATTATAAATAGGGCTAAAGAAACTCTTAAAACTGAAATCAAAGAATTAAGAGGGTTATCAGTTATTTTAAATAATAATTTTTATAATGCTGTAATTTTACTAAGTAAAATTAAAGGTAGAATAATCGTAACAGGTGTAGGCAAAAGTGCACATATAGGAAATAAAATTTCTGCAACCTTAACTTCAACAGGGACTCCATCATATTTTATACATGCTACTGAAGCAAGTCATGGTGATTTAGGTGGAATAAAAAAAAATGACTGCATTCTTGCAATATCAAACTCCGGAGAAACATCAGAGCTTAATAATATTATTAACTATTCTAAAAGGTTTGACATACCCCTTATAAGTATTTCAAGTAATTCAAAAAGTTCATTAAATAAAAATTCTACTTTTGGAATTGTATATAAAAAGCCTGTTGAGGCATGTCCTTTAAATCTGGCGCCAACTAGCTCAACTACTATTACTCTTGTAATAGGTGATTGCATTGCAATGTCTTTATTAGAATTAAAAGGATTTAAAAGTAGTCAATTTAAAAAATATCATCCAGGAGGTAATTTAGGTAAAGACCTAAAAAAAATATCAGAAATTATGCATACAGGTAGAGCATTACCATTAGCAAACACCAATGATATGATGACAAAAACATTATTGACAATGACTAAGAAAAGCTTTGGTTGCATTGGTGTAATTGATGCTAATAAAAGATTAATTGGTGTAATAACTGATGGAGATTTAAGAAGAGGAATGAATAAAAATTTATTACATTTAAAAGCCCTCGATATTATGACTAAACATCCTAGCATTGGCGACAAAAATATGCTTGTAGGAGAGGCTCTAAACATAATGAATAGTAAAAAAATTACTAGTCTCTTTATTTGCGAAAAAAGAAGACCTATTGGTATTATTCACATTCACGATTTATTGAGATTGAGTAGTTAAATTGAATTTTATACTTTTTATAAACAAAAAAAAATTTTTATTTTTTATTATTTTTTTTATTTTAATATTTTTTTCATTAATTTTTTTTAGTTATTTTAAATTTGAAAATGAAGTATTAAAAATTAATAGTATAGATAAAAATAATTCTGATATTACTAAACCCAAATTTTCAATAAATGGCAATGGTAGAGAAATATATATTACTGCAAAAAATGGTAATTTTTTAGATAATGAAAAAATTCTTCTTGAGAAAGATGTTAATTTTAAATCAAAAGAATTTCATATAGTTTCTGAAAATGTAATTTTTGATAGAAAAAACCTTGTTGCATCAAGTAATCATAATTCAAAATTTACATCCAGAAATACATTAATAATATCAAAAGGATTTGATATTATTGAGAATGGTAATGTAATAAATTTTAAAGGCAAAACAACTTTAAAAATAAAATGATTATAAGAATAGTAATATATATTTTTTTAGTTTTCTTTTTTTCATATAAGGTATTTTCAAGAGGTATAGGAGAAACAGAAATAACTACAGAAGATGGTATTGAAGTTTTTCAAAATGAAAAATATTATGTTTTAAAAAAGAATGTAAAAATTATATCAGATGATTTTGAAATTACTGCTGATAATGTAAAGGCAAATTTTGAAAAAGATTTATATGATATTCATAATATTCAGACAAATGGTAATTCAGTTTTAAATGCAAAAAAATATGGTCTTTATGGTGAAGGTGATGAAATTATTATTAATCTTAAATTAGAAGAAATTAAAATTAAAGGAATAAACTCCTATATTAATTTGGAAGACGTAGAAATGTTTTCGGATGGCTTAGTCTCTATTAATAACTTATTAGGTAATTTTGATTTAAACGGAAAAAATTCTAATCTTAAGGCTGAAGATCTAAATATTTTTGGAAAAAAAATAGAGGGTATTTTTTTTGAAATAGATGGAAAAAAACAAATATCTAAACTTAATGTTGAAGATAATGATCTTTTAACTATAAAAACTGGTGAAATAGTAATGAATTCTAAAAAAGCAATATATGATGATAATACTGGAATTATAGAATTATTTTCAAATGTGAAAATAGTTAAAGGGCTGGAAGTTATTTATGGAGATTATGGTTTTTTTGATACAAATAAAAATTCTTATAAAGTAAAGTCAAATAAATCATCTAAGGTTAAGGTAATAATTTCAAATTCAAATGAATAAATTTAAGCTTCTTGATGATGGATTAATTATAAATAAAATCTCTAAATCTTATGGAAATAAAAAAGTAGTAAGAGATATTAGTATTTTTATTAAAAGAGGTGAAATCATTGGATTGCTTGGACCAAATGGAGCTGGTAAGACAACAACCTTTTATATGATAGTTGGATTGGTGAAACCTGATTCAGGTTCAATTTTAATGGACAAAATTGAAATTTCTAGAATGCCAATTTATGCAAGAGGGTTAGAGGGAATCAGCTATCTACCTCAGGAACCATCTATATTTAGAGGCATGAATGTTGAGGATAATTTACTTTCAATTATTGAAATTGTTGAAAAAGACAAAAATAAGCATGGCATCATCTTAGAAAGTTTACTCAATGAATTTGACATCAATCATGTTAGGAAATCAAAATCAATTGTTCTTTCTGGAGGAGAAAGAAGAAGATTAGAAATAGCAAGAACAATAGCCTCTAAACCAAAGTATTTGTTATTAGATGAACCTTTAACTGGTATAGATCCAGTTTCAATTGAGGAAATTAAAATAATAATTAAAAAATTAAAGAAGAAAAATATTGGAGTTTTAATTACAGATCATAATGTCAGAGAAACACTTAAGATTGTTGACAGAGTTTATATTGTTAACGAAGGAATGATTTATTTTAGTGGAAATCCTGATGAGGCTATCTCTAATGAAAAAATTAAAAAATTCTATCTAGGTTCAGATTTTTCGATCTAAATATGTTTAGTCAAAAAATTGTTTCTGGAATTAATGGTATGATAAATATTCCTGGGGATAAATCTATTTCTCATAGATCCATAATTATTCCTTCTATATCAAAAGGAATATGTGAGATATCAAATATTTTAAAATCAGATGATGTAATGCGAACTATTGAGTCGTTCAAAGAAATGGGTGTTAGAATTGAAGATGTAAAATCTAAAATTATAATTCATGGACAAGGTTTAAATTCTCTAAAGCAACCATCGAATAATTTATATCTTGGAAATTCAGGGACTAGTGCTAGATTGCTAACTGGCTTACTCGCTTCACAGAATTTTGAGTCAAAACTTACTGGTGATGATTCTCTTTCGTCTCGACCAATGAAGAGAATAACTGATCCACTTAGTAAAATGGGGGCTAAAATTTATACCAACAATGGAAAAATGCCATTAAAAATAATTGGAAATGAATTAAATAGTACAAATTTAGAAATTAAAATTCCATCTGCACAAATAAAATCTGGATTAATACTTGCTGCGTTAAATACCAATGGTCAAACAACAATAACTGAAAAAAATATTACCCGAAACCACACCGAAATTATGCTTGAAAGCTTCGAAGCAAATATAAAAATTAAAAAATTTGGCAGTGAGTCAGAAATCAAGATTAATGGCAAACAAGAACTTAAGCCAAAGAATATTGATGTACCTTCTGATTTGTCTAGTAGTGCCTTTTTCATAATTGCTGCACTGATAAACAAAGACTCTGACATAACTCTAAAAAATATAAATATAAACCCAACCAGAAATGGATTATTAATTGCTCTAAAAAAAATGGGGGCTAAATTAAAGCTATACAATGAAAGAAATATTGCAGGAGAGACTGTTTCAGATATTGATGTAAAATCATCAATATTAAATGGTTGTGAGTTAGATGAAGAACTTACAAAATTAATGATTGATGAATTTCCAATACTTTCAATTGCTGCTTCTCAGGCTAACTCTCCTAGTTATTTTAAAGGACTAAGTGAACTAAGAGTCAAAGAAAGTGATAGACTTGAATTAATAGATTTAAATTTAAAAAGATGTGGATGTTATAGTGAAGTTAAAAATGATAATTTACTTATTAATCCAAAAATGAATACAAATATAAAAATTCCAGAAATAAAAACTGATTTTGATCATCGTATTGCAATGTCTTTTGCTGTATTAGGTTCAAAAATTGGCAATTTATTCATTGAAGATTCAGATTCAATAAATACAAGTTTTCCTACATTCCAAAATATCTTTAATAAGGCGGGTGGAAATTTAAATTGAAGAAGATTTTAATTACTATTGATGGTCCTGCTGCTTCAGGTAAGGGCAGAATTGCAAAATACATCGCAAAAAAATACCAATTTTTACATATTGACTCGGGGCTGCTCTATCGTAAATTAGCGAGTTTATTTATTAATTCAAATATAAATTTGAAAAATGTTAGTGATATAAAAAAATTATTGTTAAAAAAACCAAATCTATCTTTGAGAAATAACAAATATCTTAGAAATGAAAAGGTTGGAAAAGTAACATCAAAGATAGCAAAAATAAGTTTTGTGAGGAATTATGTAAACAAACAACAAATTTTACATACAAAAATTAAAACTTCCAAAAAAGGTTTTGTTATAGATGGAAGAGATATAGGGTCTGTAGTTTTCAAAAAAGCCGATCTAAAGCTATATATAGAAGTAGAATCAAATGTTAGGGCCAAAAGAAGACATAAACAGTTGATTGATTTAGGTGAAAAGTCTATATACGCCAGAATTTTAAAGGAAATCAAATTGAGAGATAGACAAGACAGAATTAGAACCAATTCACCTTTAGTAATCCCTAAAGGTGCAATCATTATTGATAATTCAAAATCTTTTAATGATACTTTAAATAAAATAAATCAAATAATTGGAAAATTATATAATGGAAAAAACTGAACAAAAAAAGCTGACTAACTCTGACTATGAAATATTAATTAGTAAATCTTTTGAAGATAAATCAATTCGTGAAAAAACTATTGTTAGTGGCAACGTAATAGCTTGTGAAAAAGACATCGTTACAATTGATGTTGGATTAAAAAGTGAAGGCAGAATTCCATTATCAGAATTTACAAGGCCAGGTCAAAAACCAGAAATCAACGTCGGTGATACTTTCGAAGTTTATGTAGAAAATATTGATAATTCAAATGGAGAAACTATTTTATCAAGAGAAAAAGCGGTAAAACAAAAAGCATGGAATACACTTCAAGACTCTTTTGAAAACAACAAAGTAGTTACTGGAATCCCATTTAACAGAGTTAAGGGTGGAATGAGCGTAGATTTAAACGGTGTAGTGGCCTTCTTGCCAGGAAGTCAAATTGATACAAGACAAATTATAAAAGACACAAAAGAATTACTTAATAAACCTCTAGAATTAATGATTTTAAAAATGGATAAGTTTAGAGGGAATATTGTTGTTTCTAGAAAAGCAATTTCAGAAGTAGAGCTTAAAGAACAAAGAAAAGAATTATTAAGTTCTATTAAAGAAGGATCCATAATTACTGGTAAAGTTAAAAATCTAACTGATTATGGTGCATTTATTGATTTAGGCGGTTTAGATGGTTTAGTTCACATTACAGATATTTCATGGACAAAAATAAATAACCCATCTGAAGCTCTTACTTTAGGAGAAGAAATTAAAGTCAAGGTTTTAAAATTTGATGAAGAGCTAGCAAGATTAAGCTTAGGTATTAAACAACTGCAAGATAATCCATGGGACAATTTAGACGAAAGTATTAGTAAAGAAAATATTGTTTCAGCGAAGATTATCTCAATAAACGACTCGTTTATGAGTTTACTTGTTAATGAAAAATATGATGGTAATGTTTCTTTAAATGAAATTAGTTGGTTAAAAAAACCACCTCATCCATCTAAGTTATATAATGTTGGGGATAATATCGACGTAAAAATAATTGAAATTGATGATGAAAAAAGAAAAATAGGCTGCAGCATAAAACAAACCAAAGAAAATCCGTGGTTAAAACTTACAGATCAGTTTAATGTTAATGATAGTTTTGAAACTGAAGTAGTAAACATTGTTGATTTTGGTATTTTTGTAAAAGTACATGATGAAATAGATGGAATGGTGCATGTTTCTGATCTTGACTGGGATGAAAAAGAGTGTCCAAAAATATTAGAAAATTTTAAAAAGGGTGACAAAGTCAAAGTGAAAATACTTGATATAAGTGTTGAAAAAGAAAGAATTAGTTTAGGTATAAAACAGCTAGCTAATGATCCAATTCAGGATTTTATTGAAAAAAATCCATTAAAATCAAAAGTTACAGGAAAAATATCTGAAATAGATGATAAATTTATCAAAGTTAAACTATCTGACAATGTATCGGGTTATATAAGAAAGATTAATTTATCTAAGGATAAAAATGAACAAAAAACAGATAGATTTGCAGTTGGCGAACAAGTTGATTCAATTATACTATCAATTGACCAAAAAACTAGATCTTTAAATTTATCAATTAAAGAAATTGAAATAATAGATGAAAAAGAAGCTCTTACCAAATATGGGTCAAGTGACTCAGGTGCTTCACTGGGTGATATTTTGGGATCAGTTCTAAAGAAAAAAAAATAATTTAATGCTAAAATCTGAATTAATCAGCAAACTTCAGATTAAACATAATAATCTTAGTCAATACGATATAGAGTTAATACTCAAAATTTTTTTTAAAAAAATAGTATCTAGTTTAACTAAAGGTAATGCTATTGAAATAAGAGGATTTGGAACGATTAAAAAAAAGGATAATAAGGAAAAAAAGGTTCGAAATCCAAAAAATAATGAAATATTGTTTAAAGAAAAAACTTATAAACTGCACTTTAAAATTGGAAAAACTCTTCATAGAAAACTAAACCCATATAATGAAGAAAGAAAAAAATAGAATTATAGTTGCTTTAGATAATAAAAATCTAAATGAAATAATAAAAATAGTAAAAAAACTTAAATCAGAAGTATATGCATTTAAACTAGGACAAGAATTTTTTTATAATTATGGACCCGAAGGTTATAAAAAAATTTTTAACATATCACCCAGAATTTTTTTGGATCTTAAATTACATGATATACCAAATACCGTGGAGAAAGGTATTAAGGCAATTAAAAAATTAAAACCTTTATTAACCACAATACATATAAGTGGTGGTGACAATATGCAGAAAGCTGCAATAAAAGATAATAAAAAACTTACAAAAATTCTTGGGGTTACTATTTTAACAAGTCTTGATAAAAATCAAACATTAAAATATTATAATAATAAGAATATTGAAAAAATAGTAAAAAAATTTGCAATTAATGCAAAAAAAAATAATTTAGATGGGATTGTTTGTAGCCCACTAGAAATAAAAATAGTCAGAAATATTGTTGGCAATGATATGCTAATAATAGTTCCAGGAATTAGAATTAATAAAAAACAAATCAATAAAAGAGATGACCAAAAAAGAATTATGACACCAAAAGAAGCAATTAAATTAGGTGCAGATTATTTAGTTATTGGAAGACCAATTATTCAGTCCAAAAACCCATTAAAGACTATAAAAGAAATAAATAAGATTTTAGAAAACTGTGAAATTTAAAATTTGTGGATTAAAAAATATAAACTCAATATTATGTTGTGAAAAACATAATGTCGATTTTTATGGAATGATTTTTTACTCCAAAAGTCCAAGAAATATTCAAATTGAGGAAGCAAAAGAATTAGTTAAAAGTTCGAATGATTTGAAAATAAAACCCGTTGGAGTATTTGTAAATCAAAAACTTCAAGAACTTTTAAACATAATAAGTTTCCTTGATCTAAAATTTGTTCAATTACATGGAGAAGAGGATCAAAACTACATAGATGAACTAAAAAAAAATAAGGAAATAAATATTATTAAAAAAGTATCAATAAACAAAGCAGAAGACTTATTAAAGATTAATCAAATAAAGAATATTGAATATTTTCTTTTTGATTACAAACCTCAAAAAAATGAATTGCCTGGTGGTAATTCAAAAAGTTTTGATTGGAGCTTGTTAAGAGAAAAAAAGATTAATTTACCATGGTTTTTGTCTGGCGGTATAAATGAAAATAATATTAAAAAAATTAGTAAAATCGTAAATCCTGATGGAATTGATTTATCATCAGGTGTAGAAGATACAAGAGGAATTAAAAGTATTGAAAAAATAGATAATCTTTTTAAAAAATTTTATGCAAATTAAAAACTCTTATAAACAACTACCAAATGAAAAAGGTTATTTTGGAAACTTTGGTGGAAGATATGTTTCTGAAACACTAATGCCATTAATATTAGAGGTTGAAAAAGAATATGAGAAATTAAAAATAGAAGAGAATTTTAAAAAAGAATTAAATCATTACATGGAAACATATATTGGTAGACCAAGTCCATTATTTTTTGCTGAAAGAATAACTAAAGATCTTGATGGGCCAAAAATTTATTTCAAAAGAGATGAACTAAACCATACCGGTGCACACAAAATAAATAATTGCATGGGACAAATTCTTTTAGCTAAAAAAATGGGGAAAAAAAGAATTATTGCTGAAACTGGAGCTGGTCAGCATGGAGTTGCAACAGCAACTGTATGTGCTTTATTTGGATTGCCTTGTATAGTTTATATGGGTGAAAAAGACATTAAAAGACAGTCGCCTAATGTTTTTAGAATGAAATTACTTGGTGCAGAAATTAGAAGTGTAAAAACTGGATCAAAATCATTGAAAGACGCAATGAATGAAGCTCTTCGTGATTGGGTAACAAATGTAAAAGATACTTTTTACATTATTGGAACAGCAGCTGGTCCACATCCCTATCCTGCAATGGTAAGAGATTTTCAATCAGTTATAGGTGAGGAAGTTAGGCAACAAATACTTAAAGCTGAAAATAGACTTCCTGACTTACTAATGGCTTGTATAGGTGGTGGATCTAATGCTTTAGGTTTATTTCATGAATTTCTTGATGAGAAACAAGTAGAAATGATTGCAGTAGAAGCAGCTGGTCATGGATTAGACTCTGGTGAACATGCTGCTAGCTTAACTGGAGGAAAACCAGGAATTTTACATGGTAATAAAACTTATCTGCTTCAATCTCAAGATGGTCAAATTGATGAGGCTCATTCAATATCAGCTGGATTAGATTATCCAGGAATAGGTCCAGAACACTCTTATTTATTTGAACAAAAAAGAGTTCAGTATATGTCTGCTACTGATAAAGAAGCAATAGAGGCATTTCAATACTGTTGTAATTTAGAAGGTATTATTCCTGCTCTTGAACCATCACACGCACTTGCAGTGTTAAAAAAAATAGCAAAAAATTACACTAAAGATAAAATTATCGTCATGAATATGTGTGGCAGAGGAGATAAAGATATTTTTACCATTGCTGAAGAATTAAAGATAAAATTATAATGTCAGAGAGAATAAAAAAAATATTTGAAAAAAAAGAAAAAAAATTATTAACTTTCACAACTGGTGGCGATCCTGACCTTGATACAAGTTTTGAAATACTAAAAATTATAATTAAGAACAAAATTGACTTAATAGAAATTGGTATGCCTTTTTCTGATCCAATGGCAGATGGTCCCATTATTCAAGAGTCTAGTAGAAGATCAATTGCAAGTGGAACAAAAATTAATGATATTTTTGAAATTGTTAACCAAATTAGACAATTTAATAATGAAATTCCAATTGTTCTTATGGGTTATTATAACTCAATTTTTAACTTAGGTATTGATAATTTTACATCTAAATGTGCTGAAACAGGTGTTGATGGTCTTATAATTGTTGACCTTCAACCAGAGGAGGATTCAGAATTATACTTAAAGTCTAAAGAGAAAAATATTGATCTCATAAGATTAATAACCCCGACAACCGATGAAAAAAGACTAAGTACTATTTTAAGTAATTCATCTGGTTTTTTATATTATGTCACAATCACTGGTATTACAGGTCAAAATTCTGCGGACATAGAATATTTAAAAAAATCAATTAATATTGTTAAATCATCTACTACATTACCCATAATTGCAGGCTTTGGAATTAAAAATAGAAAAGATGTAGAACAAATAAGTGCATTTACAGACGGTGTTGTTGTTGGTTCAAGTATAGTAAATATTATTAAAAAAAATCTTGATGATAAAAATAAAATGATAAATGAAATTGATTTTTTTACAAAAGATTTAAAAGAAGGAGTCAAAAGATGAATTGGCTTACAAACTTCGTAAAACCAAAACTTTCAGCTCTTGTTAAAAGAAAAGATGTGCCAGAAAATCTTTGGCAAAACTGTCCTTCCTGTGGAAATATGATACATCATAAAGATCTAAAAGAAAATTTAAGAGTATGTAATACTTGCAATCATCACTTTCGTATGTCAGCTGATGATAGAATAAATTTACTTTTTTCTAAAGAAGAAACGCAAGAAATTGAATTAGATAAAATTAGTGATGATCCATTAAATTTTTCAGATAAAAAAAAATATAAGGATCGACTTAAAGAATACAGAAAAAAAACAAAAAGAGAGGATGCTTTTATTTTGCTAAACACAAAAATTGGTAAATCAAATATAGTGTGTGGCCTCATGAATTTTGCTTTTATGGGAGGGTCAATGGGTAGAGCTGTTGGGGGTGCGATCGTAAAAGGCGCAAAGACAGCATTAGAAAAAAAATGCCCTTTTATAATATTTACATCTTCAGGAGGTGCAAGAATGCAAGAAGGTATAATTAGTCTTATGCAAATGCCAAGAACTGTAGCGGCTGTAGAATTATTAAATCAAAATAAAATTCCATATATAGTAGTATTGACAGAACCAACTACAGGTGGTGTTACAGCATCTTTTGCAATGTTAGGAGATATTACAATTGCTGAACAGGGTTCTACTATTGGATTTGCAGGTAAAAGAGTAATTCAAGATACTATACGCGAAGAACTACCTATTGATTTTCAAAAAGCAGAATATTTAAAAGAGCATGGAATGGTTGATATGGTTTGTCACCGAAAGGATTTAAAAAGGAATCTTGAAAACATAATAAATCATATCACTTAATAATAGTGGTTTCCAAAACTGATAAGTTACTAAAGGAGTTTATTAATCTTCATCCAAAATTTATAGATTTATCTCTTGCTCGACTTGAATATTTACTTAAAAAACTCGGTGATCCACATAAAAACCTACCTCCTACTATCCATATTGCAGGAACAAATGGAAAAGGATCTACATTAAGTTTTATTGAAAATATTCTAAAAAATAATAATTATTCAGTTCATACTTATACATCTCCACATTTAGAAAAATTTAGTGAAAGAATAAACATTAACAACAAACAAGTAAATACAAGCAGATTATTAACAAGTTTGAAATTTGTTAAAAAAATAAACCAAGGTAGACCAATAACTTTTTTTGAAATAACAACAGCAGCGGCTTTTGTACTTTTTGCAAAATACAAAGCAGATTTTTTAATTCTTGAAACTGGATTAGGTGGAAGACTTGATGCAACAAATATAATTCCAAAGAAATTTTTAAGCATAATTACCTCAATTGGAATAGATCATGAGGAATTTCTTGGAAATACTCTAAAAAAAATAACTACTGAAAAACTTGGGATTATAAAAAATACTAATAACGTCATTATTGCTAAACAAAAAAAAGAGGTAGAAGATTTTATTTTTAAAAAACTAAAAAAAATGAAAAATGTTTATTATCATAATAAAGATTACAATTTTAAAAAAATTAATACAAAAAAATTTTTTTATCAATTTCAAAATATTAAAAAAAAATTTTCAATACCTTCATTAGAAGGAGATCATCAAATTGAAAATGCTTCGACAGCAATAACTGCTGCAATAGTTCTAAAAAAAAATAAATATAGTATTAAAATTAATTCATTAGAGAAAAGTATTTGTAATACTAAATGGCCAGGAAGAATTGAGAAGATAATATTTAAAAATAAAATTATTATAT
>CETH01122370.1_pt1 | contig 15593 bp, 15 predicted proteins | sample 361461 | NCBI WGS metagenome assembly CETH01 (sample SAMEA2622695, study PRJEB7988) | marine metagenome | isolation source: saline water (ENVO:00002010), including
TGGTAATACTTCTATACGATTATCTTCTAAGTGTAATTTAGTTAAATTTTCTAAAGCATTAAATACATCTGGTGGTAATGCTGTTATTTGATTATTATCTAAATATAATTCTTCTACATTTCCTAAACCATTAAATACATTTAGTGGTAATACTTCTATGCTATTAAAGTTTAAATGTAAACGATTAAGATTTCCTAAACCATTAAATACATTTGGTGGTAATGCTATTATTTGATTATCTTCTAAAGATAACGATTGTAAATTAGGCTGTAAATTAGGTACTTCTAAAAAAGCATCATCTTCAATAGCAGTAATATGTTGATTTCGAAGACTTATCATATTATTATTAATATGTTGATTAACCATGTCTCTTGTCAATACAACCATTTATATAATATATTTATAAAAAATTATATAAATGTTATAATAAAAAAGTTATTTTCTAGATTTTCTCTTGGATTTTCTATTTATTCTCTTAGTAGATTTTCTCTTAGATTTTGTTTTACCACCTTTTTGTTTTCTTGATTTCTTTTTTCTTTTACCACCATTTACTTCACCTTTTAATAAAAGTTCATCATCTTCATAATCATCATATTCCACATCAGGTAAAACTTCTAAATCATTTATATTATCTAATCCATATAAATTTTCAAATTCTTCGTTAAGTAATGGATGTAAAAAATCAAATGTAGATTGATATATAGTTTGAATTTGATTATGACTTAAATCTATGATATGTAAACGTCGAGGATCTAACATATCAAATACGTGTGGTGGTAATTCTCTTATTTGATTATGACTTAAATCTAATACTGTTAAATTATCTAAATCATTAAATGTTCCAGGATATAAGTCAGTTATTTGATTATGTCTCAATTCTAAAGTGTGTAAACGGTCTAATCCATTAAATATATTTTCAGGTAATTCTGTTATTTGAGTATTTGTTACATGTAACTCGCGTAAATTTACTAATTCATCAAATACATTTGGTTGTATATGTGTAATATTACCATCGTCAATGAATAATCTTGTAACCGATGCTAATATGCGTTGTCTATTTAATCCAGTATCCATTATATATAATCATACAATATAATTATATAAATGTTATAAAAATACTTAAAAGCATAAAATGTCAAAAACATAAATATGTTCTTTTATATATTATTGCTATGTCTTGTAAGATATATAAGAAACCCGCGTATATTTGTTATAGACATAATAAGAATATACACATGGCTTCAAATAAATATATATAATAAATATCTCAAACGTAATGATAAAAAAATTAGAGTTAAAAATATAACATCGTATGCAATTAATTCACCATCACTTGTATCTTTTTGTGATAATGAAACTTATACAAAACCTGAAGATGAAAGTAGTATGGTATGTATCACATTAGATTATAATGGTGAAGAGTATTACAAATTTATAACATATAATTCAGAAGATGATAATGAACTTAATATTGATGAGACACATCGTCAATTGTGTTTAGCTTGTTTAACAAATATTAGAAGAATTGATATTGATACTAATAATGAATTAGATATAACAGAGATAATGAATCGTATTTTACGTTCAGATATAAATAAATCAATTAATTTGTTCCATTTAAAAATGTTTTTAATAAAAACGTTATATATTAAAACAAAAAAAGCAACAATGAATCAAGATGATTTTGATATTAGTTATAACATTATTACAAGAGATTGTCAAAATATAACAATTAATGAAGGAACTATTTTAATTGAAGAGAATAATTTAATTTTTGAATAAATAAAAATTGAAAAGTGTTTAAAGTATTATTATTATATAATAGATTATTATGGATAATAATAATATTCATCCACTAAATACATCTTGGATATTATGGTATCATCAACCAGATGATATGAACTGGGACACAAATAGTTATAAAGAAGTGTGTAAAATATCTTCTATAGAAGATTTCTGGTTGATATATAATAATATCAAATCTTCACAAATTGAAAATGGTATGTTTTTTCTAATGAGAGAAAATGTATTTCCACGTTGGGAAGATTCTAAAAATAAAAATGGGGGTTGCTGGTCTTTTAAAGTTGAAAAGAAAAAGGTATATTCAATATGGTTGGATCTTTGTATATGTATAACAGGTGAAAAAATAATGAGTAATATAGATGATACAACATATATTAATGGTGTATCTATAAGCCCAAAAAAAGGATTTAGTATTATAAAAATATGGATATCAGATAAAAGTAAAAATAAAAAATCTTTATTATCAAGAGATATAGATTTCTTAGATGTAGATTCATGTATTTATAAAAATCATCGTTAATATTGTGTGTCCTCTTCATCTTCTTCATCATCCGCAACATCAGGTGCTAAACACAATTTAATTTCTCCTAAATCAGCAACAGTATATTTTATAATAAGAGGATAATCATTTTTTAGATACATTTCAATCGAACTAGATAGGTTTGTACATTTACTAAATAGAACCAGATTTTTCAATGCGAAAACCCCTTGTACGATTTCGTCACTATTAAGATTTTCTACATAAGACATACCACCAGGTGTTTCACCCATAATAGTTTGTCTTGTTGCAAAATCGCCTTCACAAGAAAAAATGAGTTGGCTACCAGCACTTTTTATTTCTATTTTATCAGATAAGTTGTGCATATCTCTTATAATTTTTTGAAATTCTACAGAAGGTAATGTAATAACCGAATCGAATTTTGCTGGTGGAATTTCAATTTCAGTTTGGTCTACATCCATCAGATTAATATTGTAAATAGTCATTTGATTTTTTTCACTATTTTCTATTTTGATTCCTAGTACATTTGGATTACTTTTTTTAACATATAATGTTAATGTGTCGTTATTACCCATTGTTTTTATTAGTTTAAAATAATTAATCATGTTAAGTCCAAGAATTGCTTTACCAGGACAATAGTATGATACAAAACGTTCCGCTTGTAATTTAAGATGAACGAGAACTGTGTGTGATGTATCCATAGCCATCACTTTCATACCAGTGTGATCAAATTCAAAGTTAGCATCAGTAAGTATTTCTTTTAGTGCTTCAATCAGTGTTCTAAATGCTGATACTTGGACGGTTTTAATTTCTAATATATATTCAGACAAAGACATTTTTTATTAAATAATTAAATATATCTTTAAATTATTTTAGTATATTTAATCATTATTATATTAATAATTAAAATCACTCTTCTTGAGTAGGTACTATATACATATATGATATAGTATTTGATAGTATAACAAACAAAAGTGATAAAAATAGTCCGCCAAAGTTTCTTAGTTTATGAACGGATAATATAGAAGCAACAATTAGTAATATAGAAAATATAAGAGCAGGTTTTTGTTTCATTATATAAAGTGTTTAGACAAAAAAAAATTGAATATACTTTTATAATTAAATTAATACAAAAATGCATATTAAAATTAAAATTCTAGACCAAAGTGTTAGAGAGTATTATATGAATCATGGTTATTATAATGATGGTGACGCAGGATTAGATTTATTTGTACCACAAGATACACTTGTGAAATCTCATAGTACAGCAATGATTAAGCTTCATATTGCGTGTGAGGCACATTTGCCTTCAAGACCAACTTCATTTTATATGTATCCGCGATCATCTATTTCAAAAACACCTCTTAGACTTGCCAACAGTGTTGGTATTATTGATGCTGGTTATCGTGGGCCACTTATTGTAGCAGTTGATAATATTAGTGATACAGAGTATATTGTTAGACGTGGAACACGACTTGTTCAGATTTGTGGTCCTATGCTAGAACCTATTACATACGAATTAAAGAGTGAATTATCTACAACATCACGAGGAAGTGGTGGATATGGTAGCACAGGTATTTAAATATCTTTTATATATAATTTTCTTCAGACATTTCTTTTTTTGTTTTATAAAATAGTTCAGCAATAAGATTATCTATTATTTTATCACTCTTTTTATCTTTAAAATGAAACCACTCTGTTTCTTTATATTTATACCTTTTTAGTTTTTCAAAAAGTATTTTCTCAACTAATTTATTATTTATAAATTTTTCAAAAGCAATAAACTTCACACTCAATGGGAAATATCTATTATTATATTGTTTTTTTAGTTTATCGGCATCTTTATCAGTGTACCCAATTTTTCTCCATTTTGGTCTTGTAGGATCAAATAAAGCATAACAATAACAATTATTATTTATATTAATATTTGGTATATTATTTAGAAAATTTGGCATATCTAGTTCACCTTTATTTTCCCAATTTGTTTTAATATTATCATTTATACTATAAGAAAATATCTTTGTAATCAATGGTTTTCTTATGATATCTGATAGAAATCTTAAAATTGATGGATGCAAACTATGAATATCTGCTTTTGATTTATTAGCCATTGTGATATCACTAATAATATCATCATCATAAATTTTTAACATTGTTCTTATATCTAAAATATTGCATAAATTATAATTTTGTTTAAGTTGTTTTGGTATCCCATGTGCTATATATTTACCATTACAAACAAAATGTATATCTCTTAAATAGTCAATATTAACATTATAAATATTGGCTTGTCCTATAGCATCAACCTTATTAATCAACGTAAGATAAAGTTCACATATCATATTATTTTCTGGAATATCTACATCAAGTTTATATGATTTTTCGTCTGAAACAATATATCCTTTCATATTACTATTTTTATTATTCTTAATAATATAATAAACATCATTATTATAATTATTAATAACTTTTAATATAGTTTTATTATTATTTGCATATAATTTCCAAATAGCAGGTTTGTATTTATTAGTCTTACATATATTAGTGTCACTTGTAATACTTATTTTATGATCATTGTAATATATATTGAAATTATAGTTTTCATAAATATTACATAGTTTTTCAGTAATGGTCTCAAATGTAAGTGGTGTTGAACTTCCAATCCTGTAATTATCTTCAAATAATGTTCTAATATCATTCATAACTTTCTCACTAATTGTATATTTTATAACTATTCCAGAATCAGAATTTATAAAGTGTTTTAAAGGTGGATCTTTTTCGTATTCTAATAAACAATAGGCTTGTTTTGATTTTTTTATATCAGTTATTTGTGATTCTAATAGTTCCTGACAATGACTATATTCTATATTTTTCTTGTCATTGTTTTTAACTTGATTATTATAGGAACGTAACATTGGTCGCATATCAACGCTTAAAAAGTAAAATCTACCATTACATTTAGAATATGCAGTAAATACAGTATAACAACTTGTTAAACGAACAATTGAGTCAATTAATCCAATATTTTTTTTCCCAATTTTATCTTTTTTCCCAACACATTTATTTGAAACACCAAATAGATTTTTTAAATCACTACATCCTTGACCGTTATCATAAATTATAAATTCATATAAATCAGTTGTATTTTCATCTTCAATATTTTCGTCTTTTTTTTTTATATATAGTCTTATATTTTTATCAGTTTCGGATTTATATTCATCAAGAGAATTATCAATATGTTCGGTAATAGATGATAATGTATTATGACCAACATTCCCACCAATTTTTGTAAGTAATGTTAAAGCCAAACTTCTATTATATTCGCCACCAGGCATTTTATGATAATTATAAATATTAATTTCAAACATATCAATTTTATAAAAATATATCAATTTTATAAAAATATCTCTATTATATATTAATAGAGATGAGAGAAAACACATTTGGGGAAAATATAGTTGGTAAGTATTATAATTATGCCGAACAAATACCAGATTTAGAAGATTTGGGTATTAGTTCTCATGGTTCATTCGACCAATTAGAAACAAATATGAAAGGATTGTTAAAATATGGAAATATTATATTAGAAGGACCTCCTTTAGGACGCAATTATTTTATTAGAGCAGGTGTCTGTGGTGATGGTGAAAAGAAGTGGGATTATATTAGGAATTTACCAGATGGAGATACTATATTCGGTAGTAGTTATAAAGGTTTAGCACCAGGAATGTTACAAGATGTCGGAGACATTCATCCGTTTGATATATTTAGAGCTATTTCTGGTAAAAATGTGAATAGTTTAGAAAAGAAAAGTTTATCTGATTGGGATAAAAGACCATCTGGATGTAAAGAAATATGTAGAAGAGAACAGGTATGTACTTATAAACCAATGAAAGATAAAAAGGATGGTAAAATGAAAACATGTAGATACATAAATTCAACTAGAAAAGTTTCAAATATTTATGATGAACGAAGAGATTTAAATAGTAAAGTGTGTCAAGAAACATACAAAGATAGTGATAAAAAAATAAATAATACCGAGAAAAAAATGAGAGCCTGTCAAAGACGCAATATTGGTGTGTTCTGTAATGCCGATGATAAGATGCGTGCTTACGATATGAAACAAGCACTTATGGATAAAAATTATGAGCCTTTTGCTAATTATCAACGTGATATGTCAGGCTCACTTATTAAAAGAATTATCTATGTTATTCTTCTACTATTTGTATTTTTTAGTTTATATAGACATTTTCTAAAATAATTATTTATAAAAAATTGATATGATAAAAATAATATACAATCATATTAATTATGGAATCACATATTATTAAGCTTAACAAGGATCCGTATACTTATTCTAATAAGTTAGATACTCCAACAATTGTTAAAATTATAGAAGTAGCAAATGAGTATTACTATAATAATAACAATACAATAATGTCAGATGAGGTATATGATATTTTAAAAGATACATTAGAAGAAAGACATCCAGATCATCCACTCTTGTTTTCAGTAGGAGCAAACCCTGTTATTGAGAAAATGAAAGTGAAACTACCATATTGGATGGGTAGTATGAATAAAATTAAACCAGGTGATAAAAAGTTAGCATTATGGTTTAATAAATATAAGGGTAATTCATATGTTATAAGTGATAAATTAGATGGTGTTTCATGTTTATATTACATTAAAAATAATAATAGAAAACTATTTACACGAGGTAATGGTAGTGTTGGATATGATATATCACATCTAATCCCATATCTTAATTTGCCCGATATTAATCCATTAAAATTATTTATTGATCGCGATGAAATATGTGTTAGAGGTGAGATTATATTGTCTAAAGAAAAATTTAAAAAATATGATAATTCAAATGCTAGAAATTTGGTTTCGGGATTGGTTAATTCTAAAAAAATTAATGTAGAACTTGCTAAAGATGTAGATGTAATTATGTATGAATTGGTGGACTTTAATACATTAACACCACAAAAACAGATGAATATGATGGAAAATTTAGGTTTTAATGTTGTAAATTATACACATTTAAAAAATGATATGTTAAGTAATCCTAAACTATCTGAAAAGTTATTAAAAACACTTTTAATTAAAAGAAGACAAGAAGCACCATATGAAATAGATGGTATTATAGTAAGTCATAATGAGTTTTATAAGAAAAACACATCAGGTAATCCTAAACATAGTTTCGCATTTAAAATGGTGTTTAATGAACAAATCAAAGAAACAACAATTAAAAATGTAGAATGGAATGCGTCCAAAGATGGTTATTTAAAGCCACGAATTAATGTAGAAACTATTAATTTGGGTGGTGTAAATATTTCTTACACAACAGGATTTAATGCTAAGTATATTGTAGATAATAATATTGGTCCAGGTGCAATAGTCTCCATTATACGTAGTGGTGACGTAATCCCTTATATTAAAGAAATTATTCAACCAGCACAAGAACCACAAATGCCAAACTATTCATATAGTTGGACTGACACTCATGTTGATATATTTTTGAATGAGATTAATAATGATGTTATCATAAAGAGGCTAACATTATTTTTTAAAAAAATTGGTGTGGAATCATTAAATATAGGACTTATGAATAAAATATTCGACGCAGGTTTTAATACAATTAAAAAAATACTAAATGCATCTATTGATGATTTTAAATCTATACCAGGTTTTAAAGAAAAACTTGCTACAAAAATATACACAAATATACATAATGTTGTAGATAATCCAATAGATTTGGTATTATTGATGGTGGCAAGTGGATCTTTTGGAAGAGGATTTGGTGAAAAGAAAATCATAGAATTACTAACAATTAAAAATATATTAGATGTTGCTAAACAATCAGATATATGTCAATTGGATGGATTTTCTACAAAAACAACTTTAAAAGCTATTGAAGGACTAAAAAATTTTGATAGATTCATGAAAGAGAACACATTCAAAATTGATTATTCTAATCCTACCTCAGGAAGTTATTATAAAAATAAGAAACAATGTAAATCTTTAGATGGATTTAGAGTTGTATTTACAGGTTCAAGAGACAAAGAATTAATGAATTATATCATAAGTTGTGGTGGTAAAATAAGTAATAGTGTTTCAAAAAATACATCAGTTGTTGTAACTAAATCACTAGATACAACATCAAAAAAGATAGAAAAAGCTAAACAACTTAATATCAAGATTATGACATTAGACAATTTTAAAAATCAATTAAAGACATTGTGAAATAACAACCTATGATAAAGATATTGTTCGGATGGATTGCAACATGTTTAAGTATGATATATAAGTTACCTCAAATATATAAACTGTATAAAATGAGAAATAGTGATTCTATTAGTTTAAAAGCATATATAATTCAAACATTTAGTTATTTTTTTTATATTATTCATGGAGTATATAATAGTGATTATCCTATTATTGTAATGGGTATATCTTCAGTAATACAATGTTTTATTATAATATTTCTTTGGCACAAATATAAGACATAAATTAATTCATCATATATGATATAGATAAATAAAAGGCAATACCTAATATTATTCCTATTTTAGCAAACATAAATGATTTTTTAAAATATGTATTACCATCTTTAATACGATTGTTATTATAAAAATGTTCGGATTTATATATATAATATAACGAACATATACCTGTTGGGAAAAAAAAGAGTAGTGATAAAAAAGAAAACAAGAAATAATATTTTATATTATGAAAATCAATTATAGGCTCATAATTAATATATCTAAAGTCTTCAATTGAATTATAATTATATATAGGATTTACTATAGGATATTTGTTATCAAAATAATAATTATTCATTATTTGTATTTATTTATTTATAGTTTTAAATAAAAAAATTTATGATTTAATAATTTTTATTTTTAAATATTTATTTTTTTAATTAATGATTTCAAAAGCCCCATTATCTTGTAGAAATTCCTTATAACTACTTTTGAAAAACCAGGAGTTGTGCTTTGGCATCCACCAACCATTATAGAAATACTTGGTTCCATAGTCACTATGATTTTCAGAACAAGACAGAAGATATCCCTTTCCATAAGATTCAAATGTCATATTGCTAAAAAGTTCATTATCTTCTCCAGATGATTCATTACCATCTGTAGCACCATTATCAATCAAATAATCAAGATACTCCTTCTTAAAGAACCAAGCGTCGTGTTTTGGCATCCACCACCCATTATGATAATACTTCAAACCATAATCACTATGATTTTCAGGACAAGTTAGAAGATATCCCTTTCCATAAGGTTCAAATGTCATACCTGTGAATGGAAGTGTTTTATTTAAATCTTTGATTTCTATATATGGTGTAGCACCATTATCAATCAAAGATTGTAGTAGATTTGCTTTAAAGAACCAAGCATCTTGTGAAGGCATCCACCAGCCATTATGATAATATTTAGTACCCGTATCTTGATGCCCATCAGGAGGTGTCATTAGATATCCCTTTCCATATGGAGTGTAAGTCATACCAGTAAATTTAGGATGAATCATATTTTCTTCTGATACTTGATAATCAGTATCATCTGATACTTCATCTGATAGTTTTTTACAATTATTATATAATTCTTCTACAAGTGAGTTATTATTAGTTTGTTGATAAATCTGATATGTAATTTTATAATTATTATCTGAACTTCTAAGTGATTCTAAGAAATCATATGCTTCTTGCTCTGTATCCATATAATCGCTATGCAGAGACAGACCATCAGGGAACATGTAAGTAACGTAATATGCCATAATAATAATATAATGTATTTAATTGTTTTAATCCATTTCAATTTTTTTTTCAAAATATTAGAATAATAAAATTATATAACTATTTTTCTAATAATAAAATCTAATAATAAAATCTTACTATCATTTAAATGGAAGCACAACCTACAACACGAATAGGTAATATTAAAAATGTAGCAAAACAAAGAATGAGTCAGTTAAAAGATTTAAATAGAGAAAAGATAATAGCATTTTTAAAAAAATATGGATTAAGAATGTTAGCTATTTTTATTATAATTGGTGCTATTGTATTTTATTTTACATATTCACAAACAAGACGAGTTAATAAACAAATAAGAACATTAGATAAATATATTGAATATGTTGAAATTATGCCCATTGAAAAATGTAAAGATTATATTAAAGACTATAGGCTACACGATTTTTATGTAGCAAGTAGTTCTCGTTCTTATTTGTCAGGTAATCAGAAATACGACTATTCAACACCATTGATTATAGAAAAAATACTTAGAGCAGGAGCACGTTTCTTAGAATTTGATATTTTCAATAAAGGGTTTAACCAAGATACTATTCCAGTTGTATCAAATGGTAATGAAGATGGTAACTGGCAATATACATTAAATACAACAACATTTGAGGATTGTTGTAAGACTATTGCTAAATATGCATTTTCAGAAAGATATATAACAAATCATTCTGATCCATTATTTATTAGTATAAATCTAAAAACAAATGGTAATGTCTATACAGTTAATAAAGTAGCAGATATATTATTCAAATACTTTGAAGATTATCTTTTAGGAAAAGAATTTAGTTATTCAAGAAAAAATATAGCACGTGAACATCTTAAAAATCTTATAGGTAAGGTAATTATATTATGCGACAATAAATGTAATGATACAAAACTAGAAGAACTTGTAAATTATAAATGGGGTGATGCATTTATGAGACAAATGGAATATAAGAAAATAAAAGAAACACATGACCATCAATTTGACATTAATTATAATATGAGAAGTATAACTATGGTTCATCCGTTTAGAGATGCTAAGCACTCAAATAATTATAACCCATTTATCCCTTGGAGTTATGGGTGTCAATTTGTAGCGATAAATTATCAGAATGATGATGAACATTTAGAAGATTATATATTGAAATTTAAAGAAAGAAGTTTTGTATTAAAACCTAAAAAATTAAGATATAAGAAAATATATTATCCTAAACCAAAAGCACAGAATCCGAATATGTCTATGAAAACAATGAACGTGAAAACACCACTTTATGATATAGACTTCTAATTTTTTTTATAAATAAATAATATATGAATATAGAAGAATTTGGTTATGATTTAGATGAAATAATAGATTCACTGATACAATTAAGAACAACTCATGGTTTAAAAGAAGATTTGGGAAGACTTATACCTCATTGGTATGAAACGATACCTGATAAAATGTTATCTATTATTTTTTTATTGAATGATAAATATCAAGATTCTATTAAAGCTCTTAATAAACAAAAAGCAGAATATAAAATATTTAAAAATAAAAGAGAAGTAAGTGAAGAATTACTTCAACTTATATTAGAAGATATAGAAACATTTAATAAATATGCCGATTCTGAGCGTAAATTAATGATACAATTGATAAGATACTTGCCACAAAATATGGAAAGAGTATTAAGAGACGCCCCAGATTTTGATCAGAGATGGCTACAGCGTGGTGGTAGTATAAAAAAATATAGAAAGATTCTTAAAGAACCTTATTTTAAAAAGGTTCGAACTATGTTAAATAAAAAGGGATTTGATGTTAATAATAAAGAAATTGAGTATAGTTGGAAAAACTATAGTAATATTTGGAAAGATTGGATTCAGACAGATAAAAAAATAGATAATTTATACGACTTTATATTAAAAGAGCCAACATGGGAAACTATAAAATATGAATTAGATCCTTATGGAGAACATGGATCTAATGTACCTATGAAACTAATTAAGTCAAAAAAAAAGAGGAAGGTTAAGAAAAAAAGTAAGAAAAAAAGTAAATCAATGAAAGTAAATAAATTACATATAAAAAATAAGCTTTATAAATCTAGAAATAAAAGAGATTTTAAAAAGAAAATATCAGATATTGTATTATATAGAAATGGTCATAAGATAAATAAAGACGTATTTGTTAATATTTCAAGACATGGATTTTTATATCTTAGTTGGGATTCAGGTAGAGTATTCTTTTTTTTAGATAGTAATGAATCTTATAATATAGTATTAAATGATGATAAACAATCATTGAGTTTTACATATAGAGGAGATATAACAGATACACCGATGGAAGTATATGAAGATAAATATAAGATTGTATTTAAAAGTAAAGATTATAATTATGTAAGAAATACTATATTGTAAAATTAGAGGCGATTCTATGTCATTTTAATTTTAAATAAATAAATGAAATATTATTTAATACAAAGTAGTTAAATATCTTTATAAGACGATAAACTCTTATTAAAATAAATATTATATATTTGTTATAATAAGCGTTTAAATTACTTAAAAAAATCTATATCATTAATTAAAATGGGTGATAATATTAGAGAAATGTATGTTGTTAAGCGAGATGGTACTAAAGAGGAAGTTTATTTTGACAAAGTTTTAAGAAGAATTAAAAATTTATCAGATGGATTAATTGTAAATCCAACACTTGTATCACAGAAGATATGTACTCAAATATATAATTGTGTAAAAACATCAGAATTAGATGAACTTGGAGCAGAGATTTGTGCTGCTATGATTACAGAGCACCCCGATTATGGTATATTAGCTGCAAGAATTACTATATCTAATCACCAAAAAAATACATCACCCTCTTTTTCAGAAACAATACAGATATTATATGATAATGTGGATGTTAATAATAAACACACACCGTTAGTTAGTAAATCTTTATATGATATTGTTATTAAAAATAAAATTAAACTAAATGATGTTATTGATTATTCAAGAGATTTTTATTTTGATTATTTTGGTTTTAAAACATTACAGAAAAGTTATTTGATTAAGAAAAAGGGAGTCATAATTGAACGACCACAACATATGATAATGCGTGTATCATTAGGAATTCATAATGATGATTTTAAGGAAGCTATTAGAACATATCATTTAATATCAAAGAAATACTTTGTCCATGCTACACCTACATTATTTAATAGTGGAACACCTAAGCCCCAACTATCATCTTGTTTTTTGTTAGCAATGAAAGATGACTCTATTGATGGAATTTATGATACTTTGAAACAATGTGCTCTTATTTCGCAATGTGCTGGTGGTATTGGATTACATATCCATAATATTCGTGCAAAATATTCTATTATTAGAGGAACAAATGGAACATCTAATGGACTTGTACCAATGTTAAAGGTATTTAACTCGACAGCTTGTTATGTAGATCAAGGTGGTGGTAAAAGAAATGGTTCAATTGCTATATATTTGGAACCTTGGCATCCTGATGTATTTGATTTTTTGTTGTTAAAGAAAAATCATGGTGCTGAGGAGGAACGAGCGAGAGATTTATTTTATGCTTTGTGGTTACCAGACTTATTTATGGAAAGAGTAGCAAATGACAAAGATTGGACGTTAATGTGTCCCGATGAGTGTAAGGGTCTTAGTGATGTATATGGTGATGATTTTAAAGTGTTATATGAAAGATATGAAAGTGAAAATAAAGGACGTAAAACAGTATCAGCACGTAAATTATGGTTTGCTATATTAGAGTCACAGATTGAAACAGGAACACCTTATCTTTTATATAAAGATGCTGTAAATAGAAAAACAAACCAGATGAATTTGGGTGTAATTAAATCTAGTAATTTATGTACTGAAATAATGGAATATACATCACCAGAAGAAGTAGCTGTTTGTAATTTAGCATCACTTGGTTTGCCAATGTATGTAGAATATCCAAAATATGATAATTTAGACATAAAGATTTATTCTAAAAATAAATGTAATTTTTGTACCTATGCTAAAAAATATTTAGAGAAAAACGGATATTCTTATGAGACTATTAATTTAGATAATAATGGCAAACGAGCAGAGTTTTTTATGAATTTGAATGAAGAATTGGAAGAAGAGAATGATGAGTATGAAATGGTGAATACATTGCCTCAAATATATATTAATAATGAGAGAGTAGGAGGATTTTATGATTTATTGGCATATTTCAAACCAACATTTAATTTTAAGAAATTATATGAAGTTACAAAAGTGATAACAAAAAATCTAAATAAGGTCATTGATATAAATTATTATCCTATTAAAGAAGCTAAAACATCAAATAAAAGACATAGACCTATAGGAATCGGAGTTCAAGGCTTAGCGGATGTTTTCGCTAAATTTAAGATAGCATTTAATAGTGATGAAGCAAAACAATTAAATAAACAAATATTTGAGACAATATATTTTGCTGCTTTAGAGTCATCTATGGAAATAGCGAAAAAACGAGAAGGACAAATGATAAGATATAAAGAATTGTTAAATAAGAGTTCTTTTTATAGAAATGCACAATGTTTTGATAATAGTAAAGATGAAGATGAATTTTATAAATTAGATAATATACTTAAATGTATTCCAGAGGAACTAGAAATGGAAACTAATATCGGTGCATACTCATCATACAATGGCTCACCAGTAAGTAAAGGAATTTTACAATATGATATGTGGGATGTAACTCCATCAGATCTATGGGATTGGGCTGGATTAAAAGAATCTATTAGCAAATATGGAATAAGAAATAGCTTATTATTAGCACCAATGCCTACAGCTTCTACTTCTCAAATTTTAGGTAATAATGAAGCAATAGAAGCATTCACATCTAATATATATTCAAGAAGAACATTGGCAGGAGAATTTATGGTAGTTAATAAATATTTGATAAAGGATTTGTTAGATATAGGTTTATGGAGTAAAGAAATTAAAGATAAAATAATTTTAGATAATGGAAGTATTAGTAATATAAATGAAATCCCAGATTATTATAAAAATATTTATAAAACAGTCTGGGAGATGTCACAAAAAGACATTATTGATATGGCTGTAGATAGAGGAGCTTACATATGTCAATCACAAAGTCTAAATTTATTTATGTCAGAACCTGACTATAAAAAGTTATCTAGTATGCATATTTATGCTTGGAAAAGTGGATTAAAAACAGGGATTTATTATTTAAGAACAAGAGCAGTAGCGAAAGCACAACAATTCACTATTGATCCATCAAAGGCAAAAAAATATACAGAAAGTAAATATGAAGTATGTGAGTCATGTAGTGGCTGATTTAAAATATCATAATTGAAAGTGTTATAAGTATAATAAATAATATTATATAGTTTTTATTCATAAGATATGTATTTACAATTTTTTCTTTGTGTGGTATTATTTTAGAAATAGTTTTTTTAATAATACTTTGATCTTCTTCAGAAGGAATATCTTCAGAAGGAATATCTTCAGAAGGAATATCTT
>CETH01062143.1_pt1 | contig 15591 bp, 12 predicted proteins | sample 361461 | NCBI WGS metagenome assembly CETH01 (sample SAMEA2622695, study PRJEB7988) | marine metagenome | isolation source: saline water (ENVO:00002010), including
TAGGTATGGCTCATACTAATCTTGAGTCATACTATAAGATTAATTTTTCGTTAATGCAACACCATAAATACTCATTAAGTGATATAGAAAATATGATTCCTTGGGAACGAGAAATCTATATTGGTTTATTACAGCAACACATTGAAGAAGAAAATTTAAAGACACAACAGCAACGTGGCAGTTAAACAAAAAATAACTAAAGATAATTTTAATTCTCCATTGAGAGATAAAGAATCGTGGAGCTATAGACCTACCAAAGAAAAAGATAAGAAGGATCAAAAAACTGGTAGGAAATTTTTTGCTTTTGCTGGAAAAGGAGCAGGGATGACTCCCGATCTTGTTGGGCAGAATAATGTTGCTAAACAACTACAAGAAACAAATGAAATTCTTGTACAAATACAAAAACAATTAACAATAGATTTTACTAACCGTATTACGGAACGTAAAAAAGAATTTAATGAAAGAAGAAAGGCATTATCTGAAGCAAAATTCTTCTCTAAAGAAAAGGCATTAGAAAGTACAAAGAAGGTTGGAAAATTTGTTAAGGATACAGCAAGTAAAATAGTGAGTCCTTTGGGTAAAGGATTTAAGGGTATATTTGAGGCTGTATGGGGTTTCCTTAAGAATATTTTAATAGGTGGGACTATTATTGGTGCATTAAAATGGTTAAGTGATCCTGAGAATTTACAGAAATTAAAGGGTATATTTGATGTTATGGCGAAAAATTGGAAATGGATAGTTGGAGGGTTAGCAGCAATAGTTGGTGTTACTGCATTAGGTGGTATTGCTGGAATTATTGGTGCTATTGGTACAGGACTTTCAATATTGCTACCAGTTGCACTTGCTCTTGCAGCAGGATATGGGTTGTATAGGTTGTGGATGGCTGGTGATGCACAAGAAAAGAAAACCGCAGAAGCAGTTTTAGAGTTTGGAGAAGAGGCTGTAAGAGCTGATTTGGAACGTAAAGCATATAATCCTACTTTTATGGAAAGATTAACGGGTGTAAGTGCTGAAGCAAAAGAACAGTTACATTTTTTAGATACAGGAAAAACAAAAAGCTACAACTTTGGAGAGAGAGCTACTGGTGGTCCAATTACAGGTGGAAGATCATATATTGTTGGTGAGAATGGTCCTGAATTATTAATTAGTGGTGGTAGTGGATATATTTTAGATGCTCAAAAAACTGCAAGATTATTAACTCCACCAGTTCAGGGTAATTCATTTGATATTATACCTTTACCAGATCAGTTTATAAAATCTAATAAAAAGAATAATGTAAAGGTAGCTTCTAAAGCAAATTTGCTTGTAAGAGTTTCTTCTATTAATCCATCTAATCGTTATATGGTTGATGTTCCAGAGATATTAGGTATAAGATAAGATGTTGCAAGAAGAAGTAAAAAAATTAAAGATAACTGCGGAGAATATTAACAGTGTTCTGACGAAGAGTAATACTGTAATAAAAAATAGAAAAAAGAAAAGAGAACAGTTAGAAAAGATTATTACTGCACGGAGTATACGGAGAGATAAAGAATCTAATTTAGAAAAAAAATCTGTAAAGGGTGGGATGTTTAAATCATCTTTAGATGGTATTAAAAAGACTATAATAAGTGGTCCAATGGATGTAATGGGAAAGGTTATCCAATTCGGATCTATGATTTTATTGGGTGGATTACTGAAATCTATACCAGATCTTTTAATGAAAGGTGGAGGAATATTTGGAAAACTTGCAGAATGGGGTAAGGGAATAGCAGAATTCTTTAAAGGTATATGGGATTCTATTAGTAATTTTGCTAAAGAAGTGGGAGAAAATGAAACAGTAAAGCAAGTTCTTCAAGGTGCAGAAGATATGTTTAAAGCTATAGAGGAGCAGTTACCAACATTAGAAGAACTAGCTAATAAACTTGATAGTGTATTAAAACACGGACCATTAGCATTATTTGTTAATGATCAACATTTTAATGAAAAGGGTGAATTAGATCCTAAAACTTACATAGAAGATGAAAATAATCCAGGTGAGACATTAAGATTCAGTGAGACATTTGATAATGTTGATAATGAGGAATTAATCAAAGAATGGAGATCTCTTTATTATGTTGATCAGAATGGTGTGGTAAGACATAAAGATACTGGTAAACCAGCTGTTGGAGCTCGGTTTATGGGAATTGGTACAGGCATTGATTTTGAAGATATTAAAGAATTATTAGAAAGAAGGGATACAAGTCTTCAATCATCCATTAAAAATGTTGATTTGATTGGTAATAATAGTGTATGGGGTAGTAAAACAAAAACCATTTATATGCCACAAAGAGTAATGGTAGAGGTATAATATGAAACAACCACAAGAAGCATCACAAGCATCACATTATCCATTATTACAAGTTATAAAGGATGATAGTAAATTAGTTAATATTCGAGGTAAAACTGTTAGATTGGATTATTATGAAAGTGTATATTCTCCAACAGTAACTGCATCATTAGTAGAAGTGGATAGTGGTGCTAGTCCAGAATTAACAAAGGATACTGGAATTAGAGGAACACTTAAAGATGTTTTACCGATTGAAGGATTTGAACAAGTAGCATTTATAATTGATACTGCATTTGGGGAATTGAATTATTCTCCACCAAGAAATATACCCTTTAAAGTTACAGGAACACCAACTATAATTGAAGATGGTCTTAATCAACTTGTGTCTCTTAATCTTGTTTCACAACATGAAATTGATAATGCACAAACTCCTATAAAATCATATTTTAGGGGTAGGATTAATGAGACTGTAGAAAAATTATTAAAGGAATTAAAGATTCCAGAATCTAAATTAAAAGATAAACATGATCCTAAGAAATCAACTATTGAAGATACTCAAAATAATGAACAAGTTACTGGTAGATCTCGTTCACCATTTGAGATTATTTTAGATCTATGTAAAAAATCTATTCCAGTTAAAGGAGATCCTGGATTCTTTTTCTATCAAACACAAGATGGATTTCATTTTAAATCCATTGATACTCTTATTAATGACGGTATAAAATTATTGGAGGAGAACAAGGATTATAGGGAGTTGCATACTTACTTCTATAGTCCAGGAATTTATCATAGGTATGATGGTAATAATAATTTTAGGATTTTAGAATCCCCTAAAATAATAAAAGATCAGGATGTATTAGAGTCATTAGAAAATGGAACTTATTCTGTTAGGTTTATAACTACTAATCCATATAACTTTAAGACTGAAGAAAAAATTGTTAATTTGTTGAGTAAATCGAATCTTGGTAAATCACAGAAATCTAATCCAAATGTAGATGAAAATAATTTTCATGCTACTTATTCTAGCATCTTAGATCCTGGATCATCACAACCTGGTGTTGGTGTTATTGAATTAAATAATCCAGTTAGATGGGAAGCACTAGCAAATATGAGGTATAATTTACTTCATGCTCAAGTTATACAGGTTCAAGTTCCTTGTAATGTAAATCTTAAAGCAGGTGAAGTTGTTAGGATTAATCTTGGTAATATCTCATTGGATAATAAAATATATGATGTATGGAATCAACAACGAAGTGGAGATTATCTTATATTACATCTTTGCCATCATTTCGATCCAGAAAATTCATACACATCCATGACACTTGCTCGTGATACTTATGGATTATATAAAAACAGTTATTAAATAAATGTCTAATTCTGTAAAAAAATCTGATAATAATACCTTTGGAAAGAATCCATTACAATCTTGGATAGGGATTGTTGCACCTTTTGCAGCACAAGAAGAGCAAGCTAAAGGATTGGGATGGGGATGGAGATTTAAGGTTCGTATTATAGGAGATCATTCAGATACGGATGATATTGCTGATGAGGATCTTGATTATGCTTATTGTTTACTTCCAACTACTGCTGGATCAGGTGGTGGTGGAAGAGTAAGAACTGTAAGGATAGTTCAGGGTGATATGGTCTATGGAATATATGGATCTGGTAATAGTTCAGGAATACGTTTAATCTTGGGTGTTTTTCCAAGAACATCATATATTGAATATGGAAAGTTTGGTAAGTTTGATCCAATAAAAGGATGGTATGGAAATATTAAACCTTCACCAATAACAGGTGATAATGAGATTAATGATCTTGGTATGGGTACACCTAATAGTGCTCCAATAGTAAATAAAGTTAATATGACATCTAGTGCAGATCAGATGGAGTCAATGGGTATTCCTGCAACTGTAGGTGCCGATGGTCCAAAAGAAAATGTAATTAAGCCAAGACCAAGAATTCCTGCCGATCAACCTTGGAATGGTGGTAGTATAACCAGAGCACAATTAAATTATATAAGGACTAATAGTGGAGATCCTAACTATACTGGATATTATGCTGGTGCATTTTCAGGAACCCCTACTGAAAACGAAATTCGATCTCGACAGATTTATGATGCAGAAACACAAGCAATTCTTCAAGGTTTGATTGAAGAAATTGAAAGAACTCAAAAATCAAACTAAATAAATTTACTGGAGGTATAATTAAATGAACATATCTGAAACACAAGCCTATTATTTTGGTAACGAGGAAGCTGAAAATTTAATACAGTTTAAAGGTACAGGTAATGAAAATTATTATTTAATGGTTCATAGGCAAACTGGTGAAATTCTGATATTTAATCAAGAGTTTGGATTTGGTCAGTGGGGTGATCGGTATATAGGTAGTATTCAATATGATGCGAGTACTGATTCCTATAAGTATCCAGATAGTTCACTTTTTAATAAAGATGCCAATGATAATGAGGAAAAGGTTTTTAGTGATCCTAAAAATATAAAGGAAATTATTGCAAGAGCAAGAGAATTATCAATCACACAATATAGAAATGAGGGTGATAATTTTAAAGGGGATGGTTATACTGATCCAAGGATTGGATTTATACCAGATGTATTTGAGAATAAAGGAGCAGAGAATGTTTTTATTGAATATCAAGCTACAGCTAAAGAAGTTTTTTATGATTCGGATGGTAGATCGTATATTAGAATTCCAGGATTAGAGTCAAAGGATAATTTAGATGGAAGAAAATATATTGATATATCTTTAGGTTCTGGAAATGAAAGATTGGTAATTATTGATGATGCAATTGCTAGGGGTGAAGTACAAGATGGTGATAGTTCATTAGCACTTAATACTAATAATGGAATTACTTCAGAGGAAATCTTACAATCAACAGCGACTGATATAAAGAAAGAATTTAGATTAAATGATCTAAATGATGAACAAATTGAAAGAATTACTCAAATTATTAGGGATAATCCTACTGATAATGCTTCACAAAGATATATTCAGGCAGTAAAGAAAGTTTACCCTGAGTTATTTGAGGATATTAAACCATATACTAAAGAAGATATAGAGTCTATGTCTTATGAAGATCAATGGGATTATAAAGAAAGAATAGCAGCTTATCAGAGAAGACAGAATTCAAAGAAGAATCTACTTCCTCATGATTCAAATACTGCAGGAGTTGATGTTCTTATAGGTGATCCTTGTCTTAATGACTTCTTTGGTGGTATTGAAAAAACTTTGAATGGTTTTATGAAGAGACTTGCTGGTAATAAACTAGTAGGAAATATAGCAGCATTGGGTGGTGGATTAACTCAAGGATTTGGATTCCCAACAGAGTTGAAAAGTACAGTTGGTTTAATCAAAGATATTTCTAGAAATATGGTTGGTAAGATGGCAGGTGCTTTAGAGGATAAGTTAGTAACATTTATATCTGGTGGTATTAAAGGTATGACGCAGTTTTTCTATAATACAATTAGTAATCCTATTTCAGCTTTAGCAAAGGCGACTGGTTTCCAAAGTTCTTTAGCTAATCCACTTGGTATGTTATTTAATGCAATGGGATGTGTCACTTCAAAAGTTATTGATGCATTGGGTAAGACGATTGAAGATATGCTCACAAATATGGTTAGTTCAGTTATAAATCCTGCTGTTTGTGTTGCAGATCAATTTATTAGTGGACTATTTAATAGAATTTCTAATGTAATGGATTCTATGATTGGACCTTTTATTCTTCCTATTGAAAAAATGCTTAAGCCATTAGGTGCAGGAGCAATTTTTGGATTAACTGATGTACTTAGAAAAGGTGTTAACATGGCAAATAAAGCACTTAATCTTTTTAGATGTGGAAAAGGATCACAAGCAGATTGCCCAACTAGTTCTGTATATAAGATTGATGCAGGTGTAATACCAACACTTAGTGAAAATGCACAAAACAGTCACGTAAAGAAAGCAATTGACGGTGCTAATGATTCATTAAAGAATCTTGGGGTAGGTATTACAACATCATTAAATAAATTTGAGGAGAATGTTGGTAAACTTGAAATCTTTGGATCAAAACTTGGTGATGTTGAACCTGTTAAATGTGAAACTGGTGCAGTAACAAAATGTGGTTATCCAAAAATTAAATTCTTCGGTGGAGGTGGAGAAGGTGCTATGGGTAAAGTTATAATGGGTAGATTTATTAATAATTTTGATACTGAGAATCTTAGAAAAGATGTAAAACAAACTGCAAGTATTATTGGTGTAGATATGACTTATCCTGGTGAAGGGTATGAAGAATCACCTTATGTACATTTTGAAGATAATTGCGAACAGGGATATGGTGCTTATGGTAGAGCAATTGTTGACTTTAATATGAATTCACCTACTTATGGTCAAGTCACTGATGTTATTATGATTTCTGAAGGAGAAAATTATCCACCAGGTGCTCCAGAAGATGCTTTTGTTGAGAAAATCCTTATTCAAGATCCTGGAAATGGATATTCTGATGATGATAAAATGGAAGGATTTGATATGGTAGTTAAAGATGGTAAAATTGCAGAGGTAAAACCAAATAGAAAGGCATATCGCTTCTTACCACCAATGAAAATACTTACTCAGACGGGATCTGGAGCAATTTTACGACCAGTAATGACCACTAAAACACCTCAAATTGAAGTCGAACAACAAATTGACTGTGTTACAACATAATGGCTGAATCAGGATCACAAGAAAATAGGACTATTGATCTATTTGGACCTCAGTTTCTTATTGAAACAGGTTCAAGAGCAGTTGGTGTTGGTGGTCAAAATGTTTTTAATATATCATCAATTAATGATGATGGGGTAAGATATACTCAATCTCTTACTCAGACGGGATTATCTAAAATTAATGCTGAAGGAATATTACAAATAGAGTCTGGTATTAAGCAGCACTCAACAGAAGGTGTTGCTTTCTTTGCTTGTGCTCATAATGGAGATATGGCTCTTAGTGCTAATAAAGGATGGGTTAGAATTAAGGGTAGAAATATTGTACTAGATGCTACTAATAAGGTAGTAATTAAGGGTCAAGATATTCAGATTGGTAATCCAGTTATGCATGCCACTGAAAGAATATCTTTAACTGCAACAGAAATTGATGCAGGTGAACCATTAAGAGGAAATATAGCAGATCTTCTTAAGACCAGTAGCATCTATAAAGTTGGTATGACTTTACTTGGTGCGACTCCATATGGACAATTAGCAATGGGAATTAGTAAAGGTGTTGGTTTTGCTAAAAAATTCTTTGGGAGATAGTAATGGCAATGCAAAATCCTACTAATATTACCTCCTCTGAGACAGGGGATAGTGTATTTGAGAATATTTACGTTACAGGTAAATTAAATTATGAATTTGATGATGATGACGTTACATTAAAAACTTTAAATGTAACAAATGATCTATCAGTTACTGGTAATCTTAATGTAACAGGATCAGATACGAAAATTGGACAAGATATTATAACTAGACATCTTAATGTAACTGGAGTATCAACATTAGCAAGTATCAATGATAAAAATGATAGAACTGGAAGTGCTGGACAAGTTCTCTCTACAGATGGAACAGATTTAGAATGGATTAATACTAGTAGTGCTAATGTAAATTCAGCATCTAAGGTTGGTGTTAATCTGGACAGTGATAGTGCTACAACGATGCATATGACCTTTGTAGACTCTACATCTGGTAATGAAGAGATTAGAGTTGATAATTCATTAACATACAAACCAAGTACAGGATCATTCTTAGGACTTACTACATTTACTGATATAAAATCTACTAGTTTACATGTTACTGGTGGAGTTAAAGATACTAGTGGTGATGTAGGTAATTCTGGGCAAGTTCTCTCTGCAACTGGTGTTGTTGGTGGTGGTACTAACTGGATTAATGTGGGTGATATTTCTGCTGGTTCTGCTAGTTCTATATCTGTTACTGCAAATAGTCATAATAAAGTTCAGTTTCTTGCATTTGTTAATGAAAATGGTGGTACACATCAACTTAGAAGTAATGCAGGTGCAAAATATAATCCAAATACTAATACATTAATAGCAGGAACATTTAGTGGATCAGGTGCAAGTCTAACGAGTATTCCTGATTCAGCGATAGCAGCATTAACTGCATCTAAATTGACTGGTGCATTACCAGCTATTAGTGGTGCAAGTTTAACTGGTATTGATGCATTTCCTTCTGGAACTAGAATGATATTTCAACAGACATCTGCACCTACTGGATGGACTAAAGATACTTCTGCTGTTAATGAAAGAGCATTGCGAGTTGTATCTGGAAGTGTTGGATCTGGTGGTAGTGTAGACTTTACTACTGCATTTAGTAGTAGTAGAGGTACTAGTGGTGGTTCAGTCAGTAATCATACACTGACAACAGCACAAATGCCAAGTCACCGTCACTGGGTATCTGGTATGTCACATGATGATGGTAACTGTACGGGTAGTACAGGTACTGGACAAGACTTTGGTTTAGCTGCTGACGCTGGAAGTTATACTAATTATGATCAGAATAAATCTAATGGTAGATATATTGCTTATACTGGTGGTGGTGGTGCTCACAATCATGGATTTACAAATCCAACTGTTAACTTGGCAGTTCGGTATCTTGATGTTATAATAGCATCAAAGGATTAATTATTATGAAAATTGAACCTGGTAATTTTTGCCCTTTAATAGGTAAAGATTGTATAAAATTGGAATGCTCTTGGTTTACACAAGTTCGTGGGATAAACCCTCAAACTGGAAAAGAAATTGATGAATGGGGATGTGCAGTAACTTGGATGCCTATGTTATTAATTGAAAATTCACAGATGCAAAGACAAACTGGTGCTGCTGTCGAATCATTTAGAAATGAAACTGTTAAGGTTACTCAGGTATTAAAACAACCACCTAAACAAATAAATATGATAAAAGATATTGAACAATGAAACTTACTATAGTTAATTCAGATAAAACCATTGGTATTGGAACAACTTTTATTTCTGGTATAACAACAGATTTATCTTGGATACCTTCAAATGTTCATGCAGTTCAATGGGATGATACTTCTGGAATAGTTGAATACAATGATGGAACATCTAATCAGACTATTAATTCTCTGGGGATATATTCACAAGCAGAAACATCATTTAATAATGAATTAAAAATAATTCAAGATGAACAAGATGCAGCAGAAGCTGCTTTTGATTATGATGCTGCTTTAAGAAAGGTAAGGAATAAAAGACTTTTAGATTGTGATTGGACTAGGTTAGATGATAATGGGTTATCTGGTTCTAAAAAAACAGAATGGGCAACCTATAGACAAGCATTGAGAAATTTACCAGCAAATAAAACAGGTACATCTAAACAACTATATCAAAACAATAGTCACTCTGATTGGCCTACTGAACCGTCATAGTTGACAAACTTGTCTACATATGATATGATGCCTGGATTAAGTGACTGACGGTATGGATGACGATTTTATAAATCGCACTATTATTGATGTGTGTAATAGATCCTTTCTTCTTATCTCTGATGATGGAGAAGAGAGACTGATAACATGTGAAACAACCGAACAGTTTATGGATGTTAAAGAAGTAGTTCATAAATTACTTGAACCAGAGCGAATAGAATACGCTGGACTTTCCATTCATGAAAAAACAAAATGAACCTAAAATCAAACTCAGTTTTGATGGATGTTATAATTATAAAAAACTAAGAAAGGAAGGATTAGTTGATATTACAAAGGCTGATGAAGAGTTTATTCGTATGCATACAGAAGACAATTCTGATGCTCCATAATTATTCTTATTTTTTTGCCTACATAAATAGATCATAGAAATAATATTGGTCCATATAATCCGATGCCTCTTAATAAACTAGAGAATTTCGTCAAGAATACTGAAGGTCGCATTCTGTATGTAAATCCGAATGATCTTGATTCTACTGATGCGATCACCAATCAAGGTAACTCATTAACACAACCCTTTAAAACGATTCAACGAGCATTGCTTGAATCGGCAAGATTTTCGTACTTGAAAGGTAATAATAATGATATTGTAGAGAAGACAACTATACTTGTATATCCTGGCGATCATATAATTGATAACCGTCCAGGATTTGCTATTAAATCTAATAATTCCAATCAAGCTATTGCTGTATCACCTTCTGGTGGTGAATCATCTGCACAAACTACATTAACATTAGATTTATCATCTAATTTTGATTTAACTCAAGAAGATAATATACTTTATAAGTTTAATAGTATTCATGGTGGTGTAGTTGTTCCTCGTGGTACTTCTATTGTAGGTCTTGACCTAAGAAAGACAAAGATAAAGCCAAAATATGTTCCAAATCCAACTGATTCTCTTATTAATGCACCAAAGAGTGCTATATTTAGAGTAACTGGTTCTTGTTATTTCTGGCAGTTCTCTATATTTGACGGTGATGAAACTGGATTAGTTTATACTGACCCTGTTGATTTCTCATCTAATAACCAATCAACACCAAACTTCTCTCACCATAAACTAACTTGTTTTGAGTATGCTGATGGTATAACTAAACCTTCTGGTTATACGATCACTGATCTCGACATGTATTATAGTAAATTGTCGAACGCATTTAATCTTGCATCGACAAGAGATATTGATCAAAAATACCCATCTAATCCTGATGGGTTTGCAAAACAAAGACCTGAGTGGGAGATTGTTGGAGCATTTGCTACCGATCCATTTGATATTTCAAGTATAGTATCTGGAGATGGATCAACTCCTGGAACTCTTATTACAGTTACAACTACTGGAGAACATGGATTTACTAGTGATACACCAATTAAGATTAAAGGTGTAGCGACACCAGACTATAATATATCAACTAAAGTTAATACTGTATTAAATACAACTCAATTTACATATTTACTTCCATTTGTAAGACCAAATCTTCCTGCTACACCTGCTGCTTCTGGTGCAACAGTTACTATTGAAACTGATACTGTATCAGGTGCATCACCATACATCTTTAACTGCTCTATGCGTTCTGTATGGGGTATGAATGGTCTTCTTGCTGATGGTAAGAAATCATCTGGATTTAAGAGTATGGTTATTGCCCAGTTTACGGGTGTTTCTCTACAAAAAGATGACCGTGCCTTTGTAAAATATAATGAAACTTCTAGATTATATGAAGGAATAACAGTTGGATTAGCAAAAGGAGCAAATCTAACTAAGGAATCTTCATCTCTTGACGCTGCTAGTGTTTATCATTTAGATACAAATGCAGTTTATAGAACTGGATGGGAAACCAGTCACTTAAGAATGGAGAATGATGCAACCTTACAGATTGTATCTGTGTTTGCTATTGGATTTAATCAGCATTTTGATGCTAGATCTGGTTCTGACGCATCTGTTACTAACTCTAACTCTAACTTTGGACAGATTTCATTGTCTGCTGATGGATTTAAGAAGACTGCGTTCTCTAAAGATAATAATGCTTTTGTAACTAATGTTATTACACCAAAAGCAATTAGTGGTAGTAGTATTGATGTTGAATGGCAATCATTAGATGTGGGACTTACCACTGCTGTTGGTATTTCTAGTCATCTTTACTTATATGGGTGGACAGACCAAGATAGCAAACCACCTACTAGTGTTCAAGGTTATCGTTTAGGTGCAAAGTCTACTGAAAAATTATATTTAGATACTGGAACAGTTAAGGAAGCATCTGTTGCAATGGTAGATAATGTAGTTAGTTCTGCATCTACTATTGCTTTAGGTAGTGATATTAGTTCTAAAGTTCAGCGTGTTCAGTCTGGACCAACATTTGTTCAGAATAATGCAGCAGCATCTAATATCTTTAATATTGGAACTCACGAGATTCAAACTGGTGAAAGGATAAGAATCCTCAGTGATGATGGAGATCTTCCAGAGAATATTGAACCAAACGTAATGTATTATGCAATTCGTAAATCTAGTACAGAGATTAAGATTGCATCTTCATTAACTAATGCTGAAAATGATTCTCCAATTACTGTATATGGTGGAACAAAACTATATGTTGAGAGTAGAGTATCTGATAAGTCTGCAGGTGATATAGGGTCTCCATTACAGTGGGATAGTATTCATAATAATTGGTTTATTCATAGTACAACAAGTAATGACATTTATACCGATTTTGCATCTCAAGGTGTTGCTGGAATTGGTGCAGTCTCAAACATATCTTATATTACTAGAATAGCAGACCCAAGATCTTTGGATGAAAAGATCTATAAGATGCGTGTTGTTATACCTAAAGAACTTATTAACTCTAAAGATCCTAATGAAGGATTTGTAATTCAAGATTCTAGTTCAACTGGTGCAAGATCTAATGCTGATTTTGGTTTAACGAGTCTAACTACTGCTGATTATGGATATGATAAGAATCCAAGGTTTATTAGTACTTGTTCTGCATCTGGTGGAACAGTTTCAGTTAGATCGGAACTTCCACATAACTTAAATCTTAATGATCAAATTATCGTTACTAATGTTCAAAGTACTACAAATACAGTAGGTGCAGGTAATTCTGGATATAATGGTACATTTACTGTAAGTCAGGTTACAAACGCACAAGAATTTCAATATTCAACTACTGATACTGATGGTGATGTTCATAATGCTGGAGACTTTACTAATGATACAGCATCAAGAACTACTGCACTACCAAGATTCAGTAGAAATGATCTACAATCAAATTACTACATTTATAGAAATGAGGTAATAACTCCATACATCTATAATGTTCAGGATGGTATCTATCATCTATATGTTCTGAAAGCAGATCAAGCTGTACCAACAGAATTTACAGGAACTAAGTATGGTCAGAATGTTGTAGATTTATATCCACAGCACGATAAAGATAATGAGAATGATAACCCAACTTCTTCAGTTTCATTTGCGAAGAGATCTCCTCTTGGTGATGTTGAGACTAGTGATCTTAAGAAGAGTATTACTAGAGAAGCTGCTGATAAATTCGTACAAGACTTTGGTGTAGGTCTTAAGATTACTGGTGTAGATGCTACAACATCAGGTGGTGTTGGTGTTTCTACAATTACATTTGATAGAGCTCACGGATTTAGTGGTATTGTAACTTATACCACACTTACTGGTGGTTCTGGATATACTAATGGAACATACCAGAATGTTAAACTATTCAATGATGGAACTACAACTTGGGATGGTGCAACTGCAAGAGTAACGGTTGCTGGTGGAGCAGTTACCAATGCTGAAATTATTAGTGGTGGATCTGGATATGGTGCTGAGACACTAGACTTCGATCCTACCTTTATCGGTGGTGGTACTGGAGCAGAGATTGCTGTTACAACTGCTGGTATTACAACTAATATTGGTGATGTATTACAGATAACTGGTATTGGTACTGCAACTGATGGTTATTATAGAATTTTATCAGTTCCTTCTACAGTTTCAGTTGCACTTACTACAAGTAATGGAGATCCTACCTCATATCCTAATCAATATGCTGTTAATATAGGTCCATCTGTTGCTATTAATTCTGATGATTATGAATCTGTAAGTGGAATCTCGACCTTCACTTGTGCTTCTGCTCACGGATTAGTATCTGGTAGTGGATTTAGAGTGATAGGCAGTAATAATGCAAATCTAGGTGATTTCCTTGTTAAAGAAAGAGTTGGTGTTAATACATTCTCTGCGAAGACAAGTGCTAACCTAGCAGGTGCATTTGTTTTACCTCTTGGATTTGCTGCTGCTGATGCTACTTCTGATGTATCTGGTGAGAATCTTGGTGCTAGAGGAATATCATTCTATGAGGGTGATACTCTTACACTAGGATCAAATATTACTAATGAAACTTCAATCGTAGTTTCATCACCTTCTGCTGGAATTGGTACTGCAATTAGATACTCACTAGGATCTTATATTCAGATTGATAGTGAGATGATGAGAGTTGTTTCTTCATCTCTAACTGGTGCTGGACTAAATGAAATATCAGTTATTCGTGGTACATTAGGAACTACAAAGGCAAATCATTCTAGTGGTTCATTAATCAAGAAGGTTAAACCATTACCTATTGAATTCCGTAGACCTTCTATCATTAGATCTTCTGGTCATACATTTGAATATGTTGGTTACGGACCAGGTAACTATTCAACTGGTCTTCCACAGGTTCAGACTAAGACACTTAGTGAAAGAGAAGAGTTCTTAGTACAGTCACAAGAAAGATCTTGTGGTACTGTTGTTTATACAGGTATGAACAATGATGGTGACTTCTTTATTGGTAATAAGAGAGTAAGTTCTGCAACTGGTACAGAGCAAACATTTGATGCTCCTATCCCTACTGTAACAGGTGAAGATCCATCAAGACTTAGTGTTGTCTTTGATGAAGTTGTTATTAAGGAAAGACTTACTGTTGAGGGTGGAACTTCTGGAACTATTCTTACTCAGTTTGACGGTCCAGTTACTTTCAGTAAGGATGTTAGAACTGAAGGTAATGCAACATTTACTAAGATAGTAAACATATCAGATAATACTCAATCAACTTCTATAACTACTGGAGCTCTTACAGTTAAAGGTGGTGTTGGAATTGGTAGTAACCTGAATGTTGGTGGTGACTTTAATGTTACTGGAACATTGAATTGTACTACTGTTGAGTTTGGTAATATCAAGGTTGCTCAGACTGATGATAATACTATTGATACCAAAGCAGGTAATCTTAAACTAGATTCTACTTCTGGAACAGTTGAAGTTAATGATAACTTGACTGTTGTTGGTGTTGCAAGTGTAACTGGTAATGTCAATTTAGGTAATGCTACTAGCGATGCTACAACTGTTGCTGGTACTCTCGCAGTTAATTCAACTACAAACTCTACCAGTAAGACTACAGGTGCTTTGACCGTAGCAGGTGGTGTTGGTATTAATAATGACCTTCACGTTGGTGGAGACATTACTGCCTTTGCATCTTCTGATAAGAGATTAAAGGATAATCTAACACCTATTGAAGATCCTCTTGCAAAAGTTCTTTCAATTAGTGGTAATACATTTAATTGGAATGGAGCATCTAAGTGGGAAGGAAAGGCAGATACAGGTGTTATCGCACAAGAGATTGAAGAACTTGGACTTCCTGGTCTTACTGATATAAGAGAAGATGGAACACACGCAGTTAATTATGAGAAACTTACTGCTCTATTAATAGAAGCAGTTAAGGAACTATCAGCTAAGGTTGATAATTTAACAGATAAATAACTAAAAAATCAGTATAAATGGCGAATATCAGAAAG